>Ga0307509_10000659_pt1 | contig 58665 bp, 60 predicted proteins | sample 10_EM_MG_FD_202245 | JGI IMG/M metagenome (GOLD analysis project Ga0307509, IMG submission 202245) | Populus trichocarpa ectomycorrhiza microbial communities from riparian zone in the Pacific Northwest, United States - 10_EM | ecosystem: Host-associated > Plants > Roots > Unclassified | place...
CATCCACATCGTTATCATCACATACCGGAACCACCACCTACGTGCTTTTCTCCGTGCTTCGCGCCGTTACCTACGCTACTCCAGTTATCATTGGGTTGTGAGCGAGCTGCCATCAGAGTGTCGCTATTAGGATATGCAATTTAAACCTTCCGGCGCTTTATCGGCCTTCTGGGGAAGGCCTCCGAGAAGTTATGATGATAGTTGAATAAGATATTTACACATGCGGAGACTGGAGCCGGACCGGTCCACACGCTGCAGACTACTGGTACAAAAAGAAGTATCAGCATGAGATCAGTGCTAGGCTAGGATAGACTAACTAGTTGGGGGCTAGAATGCTAGGGTAGTGAGCACTGCCGCTTACCTAGGATAAGATATGGAACATCACTTGAATAGAACCGCTCACTCATTTGTACTTTCCGTTGCCCCGTCGTGCCCAGTAACCTATCCACTGATAGCGACACTCTGATGGCAGCTCGCTCACAACCCAATGATAGATAACTGGGGTAGCGTAGGTAACGGCGCAAAGCACGGAGAAAAGCACGTAGGTGGTGGTTCCGGTATGTGATGATAACGATGTGGATGTTCGATGTACGATACAGGAAGCTCTCTACTGGCAGCTCAGACTAGATACAGAAGAGAGCGCACAAACACACAAAACAGGAAAAACCCACACAATGTGAAAAGCCCCCAAGTGGCAGTCACGACCCTAAACCGGTCGTACCCCAAACTATCATACTCTAACAACTATGGGATTCCAGCTATCATCCACTGCTCCATGCCATCCAGTGAGAATGGTAGAGATCGTGGGGTTGGCTTCGGGCCTGGCTGGGAGAAAAGCATTGGCTCCGATTGATTCCGGAGATGCTAGCTAACAGCACTAGCTTTTCTTGCCGCTTGAAGAATATATAAATGCTGAGATGCGAGGAAGGGTCCTCAGCCCCGTCTGATGTAAAACCTCACAAGAGTTCTGGGGAGCGATGGTGCATTTCGCGGAACCCCCTCACTCACTCAAGGCGCCTGGAATCTATTCAGAGCGTACGTGGCCGAGAAAAGAGACCTGTGGGGGGGATAAGTGGGTATTAAGATATAGGGAATCTACCCCCCGGGATTCCGCGAATGGGCACATCCGGGGAAGGACATTGGGAGGACGCGGCCGAGGGGCCTAACAGGCATTTGTCAGAGGCCACACAGAAGGGGTCGGAGTCGAAGGGTAGAGTAATGGGGCTGATTGACGAAAGAGAGAGAGAGAGAGAATTGCTACCTTGGTTTTCCCTCTATAAACGCGCCCGAGACTGCCCTACCCATAATAATCTGTAGCATGGATATACATCGATATGGCTCCTGCTATTTACTAGACCCTCACATCCTAAGTGGCCTGGCAACTGGCCAACATATCCGCACCTGCCATCACATTGAATTAATACTTCAGATAGTATTCGGGGGTTTCACCATCGAGTGAGATTCCATGATGTTGAAAACTTTTTAGTGTCCTGGGTTAGTGAACCTGGAGGAGATTGGGTATTTGGAGAAATTTTGGAGCTTCTGTTAGTATCCGATTTGGCAATCATTCTATCATATGGGCATTGACCAGCTCCCTGCCGCCTAACTTTCCTTCTATGACTTTCCCCCGGTCTTTGGATGTTCGTATGGTGCAAACCTGTTAGGGTCTTGCACCAAGTGCGCCGTATCGCCCGTTGCCTCTATACATAAGGGTAAATGATTATCAGTAAGGAAAATTGGCTTCAAAGACTAGGTGTTCGATTCTCCGGCCTATTTGATTTTTCCACTTAATTTCCAGATTCAATATACTCGAGTAGCATAAATACTCGCTCAGTGATTCTCTAGCCTAACACCTCGTGCTATAGTTAGCCAAAGCATTTGAATTCTTTTTTTTGTACCGTCTAAGGAATATTACACTAACCGTGGTTGAAGAAAAAAAACAATGAAAATTCAGTGCTGAGCAGAATTGAATATGGGACTTTCGAAACTCACTTTCTTTACCTGCGACTCTTTGCCCTTCCGAATAGAGGGAAGCCCCAGCTGCCCCTGCACCCTGCTCGAGAGAGGTAGTCGCAAAGTCTAGGTCTGGACGTACCCAATGCCGAAAACCCGGGGAAACTATTATAACACAGGCCGCAAGGCCCTGCTCTGAGAGGAGGTAAGCATGCCAACAACCCCCCATCGCAAGGCAAACGTCCCCGAGTGACAAGACGATATGAGAACGAACCCAAAAATGCGCGAACACATGGTGTAAGAATTCCTCTTGAGTCATAGGAACAATTTCCCTCCTCTGTTCGCTGCTGTCCCACCGGTTATTTTACCCCCTAAAAACCGCGGGGTCCAACCAGAATTACATCACTCGTCACATGACCGCCCGCCCGCCCCCCTTTACCGGAACCCCCCCTAAATTTAAGAGCGCGGATCCCGCGATGCCGCCCTGACTCAACCCTCTCTGCGGCCCTAGCCTTATTCCATAATACCGCGCAAAGCCCTCATCGGAGGAGTTGCCCTACTGGGGAGAACACGAGTGACTTCCAGTGACCCCGTCTCCACCTGATCGGCCCTCCCCGACCCGACCCCCCGCCAACAAGCGAACATTCATCCCCTCCTTCCCCCTTCCTTCCCCCTTCCTTCCCCCTTCCTTCCCTCCTTCCGTGCGCGAAAAGGTACTCTACGCGAGTACGGTAGGACAGCCCACGAGACCCGCCCTTTGACTCATCGGCCCCCGGCCGTCTGGCTCACCCGAGTTAAAATCCTGTTTATTTTTTGGGGTCTATTTATGTCGCGTTTTGTGGACCCCGACAATCCGCTATCTCCGGCAGGCTTCTAAACTCCGCAGTCAGAGACAAGACAAAACGCCTCGAGAAAGGAATTAGTGTCTTACCTGACCAGGCATCGCTTGTTAGAGAGGGCCGAACTTGCTAGATCTCGTGGGCTGATCTTTGTGATTTCGTTAACCCGGTCGGCTGAACCTCTTGCTGTCTTTGCTCTGTTGCTCATCTGATAGTGGATTGTCTGGGTAAATACGGTGCTCGTGTTATTGTCTTATTACCGGTCTTATACAGTATTTTATTTGTCGCTTAGAATACATTGGGTGTGGGGCGGGAAGGTAAAGTAAGGTACAACCCTTGGCTATGGCTGTTCCGGATACTACCCACGTGGACTGGGGGGGGACTCGGACTCCGAAGGGTTCCGTCGATTTTTGCGTGACAAAGAGGGGGAGTTTGGCGTGATTAACAGTGATGAGGGAGGGGGGGGAACCGGGCAGGTGGGTTGGGATTAATTTGTTTGCTTCTACCTTGTGTTTATTAATTATCTGATTGATGGTTAAGCCTTTCCATCCACTCAACTGCCAGGATGCTAAGCCAACCGAACCACACTTGGTGATCCCATCACTGCTGTACGGTACCGGACTCCGGACGCTCCCCGAAAAGGCCGACGCAATCTACCACGCAATAACTACACTTTTCCCCAGTTGAGCCCCACAATCACAGACTATCATTCTTCAGTGGTGCACAGTAGGCAGCAGTGGGCTATGGCCTTGCGCAAAGGACAGATGACAATGGCTAGCCAACCAACCCCCCCCCCTTTCCCACCATAAGGCGATTTTTGAAGTAACCAGAGCGCGGGGTATCTGACCGGAGGTGTGGGCCACCGCTATTTACACAAACGTAGGGGTGTCTGCAGAGGCACGGCCAAGCGAGCTTATTCTAATCACTTACCGGTATATGTTCGCAACACTCAATATACTCCTTTCATCTGTTATGGCATACGTTGTCTACAGTATTAGCCTCGGTAGTAGGCATGATTTAGAACGTGATATTATAGGGTTTTTCTAGACCTGATATAGCAAATAAAAGGATGAGTTTTTAGAATTTGACCAAGTAGCAGACATCCCAGAGCTCCATGACTCTAGCGGATACATCCAATCCATAGACAGCAAGAAATAAATATTAGTTAATACGTTTTCCCCTCTTTTCTTCTTCTTACATTTCCTATCCTCTAGTATCTCGAACTGTGAAATATTTAGGCTTCATGATTGCCGGTCGTCTGAAAGAAAAGCTTGAGACCTCGCTTATCCTTGGGGTCCGTGGGTCACTCCGGAAATAGTGAACTTCAAGAGACTTCACAGTGCTTCTTACCTGGAACAAGTCACGAGGCACCTCCTCTTTTCAGATACAGTACTCTTAGGACAATTACTATCTCTTAGACTGCTGAAACGGTGGAAAATTTTCTACCACCCCTTTCAGTGTCTGAGACAGATATTACTAAGGCACTCTCTCAGTATTCTTCAGTGATGATATGCGTACGTACGATCACATTGCCAATATTAGCCATGGTCTGGGGTTTGCGCACCTGCGAACTTGTAGTAACTAACAAAAGTCGCTTATTAACCTGTGTCTCAGACACTGAAAAGGGTGGTAGAAAATTTTCCACCGTTTCAGCAGTCTAAGAGATACCGTAGCTAATCGTCATGTAAATCTGATAAGCAATCGTGGCATGCAGCAGCAACCAGTCATTTAGCCCCAAATTTAGGGAGCCTTCTCGTTGCACCCTGTCGCGGAGAATTATTATCCGAAACTCGCTTAGCTTGGTTAGTGATCCAGAGAGGAGGGCGAGGGGATGTTTGACGCCTCAGCAAGTGTGGCTTGATGAGGACTTGGCACAGGATGGGTGAGGCTGAAACTGGCGAAGTGGATAGTTTGAGAAGCTAGCACACGTCCGTTGCAACTGTCTGCCCATGGTCTTATTTTAGGATACCCACTGTGCATGCAACTGAGCTCGTGTCAAGCCGAGAGGACTTCCTCCTGCCATGTCAAGTGATGCCAAGTGATGCCAAGCGATGCCAAGCTCTTTCGAAACCATCCCACCAGAGGCGCAGCAACAAACACCTACGTACGCATGCCCGTGATATTATATCGTGATATTCGTAAAAACGGGCTACTATTTTCACACAGCCAAAAACCGGCCAGAGCCTCAGGATTTCGGTGGTATGCGATAGTAGTCCGTTTCAAAAACGTCAAAGACATTACGAGGGTCTCATCAACCACTGCACCCAGCTCGCCGCGCCAAGCATACAGCGCCGTGTAGCACAAGGTACAATACATAAGAGTACATACGTACACACCTATCCTCATACAATACCCTCTTACTACCGGTACTGCAATGGTGCCGCAGAGTAAGAATACCGGTATAGTGCGGTACTCGCACAGAAGCTGAAACACTGCCATGCTAGAAGGGGGCATACGGCACATACCTAGGGTTTATTTATATGCACATTTTTGCTCCTGGTTGTCCGATGGCGAGTGAAGGTACTGTACCGGTACTCGAGTAATGCTCGCTTGCTCCCGGCCCGGGAAGGTGCGTGCGGCCTCCGGGCACCGAGAGATATGCAAGGCTGTGCGGAGAGGGTGCCGATTGGGTGGCTGAAACTTTGCTTCAGTCATAGTAATGATTAATCTTGAGATAGGGTGTGGCAAGAAGTTTGTTGAAGCGATTTGGTTGCACCGGCTCGTGTAGATATCTTGGTGGTACAAGCACTCTGCTCTACTTGTAGTAACCTGTTATGAAAGCTACGAGTAGTCTGTCGAAGTTCCTCCTGTTGTCTCGGAGGCCTCCTCGGCCACTTGGATATCGGTGTTTGCTGTAGCCACTGCACCAAGAATTCGACAGGCTTTTTTCCTTCCCCAAAATGAGCCTATGAGCCTAACTGGCCTATCAGACTGCAGAATTCACGTTACACACACGTAATTTTGACGAACCGGACCAGAGTTCCACAAACGTAAGTGCGCACCCCAATTGCTGTAAGTCCTTTGGGCATTGGGCTAGAGTGGGTTGAGTTCCTTCCTTGTCCGAAGCTATGATAGTTTGGGTAGGCAGGATAACACAGCAGCTATTGGCTCCAAGTCATTTGCTTCTATCATACTTGTATCAAACTCGAGCAAGGAAGAAACCTTGTCTTGTCTTGAGCTCACCCCCCTTCAGCGTGACGAATTGAAAGTTTTCAGAGAGGAGGGAGAGCCCCCCCTGCCCATGGGTTCGAGGGCGGTGCAGCAATATCATTGCGCTACTTTGATTTGGAGTAAGTTTTTGTAAGTCTTGTACAGTATTTTCTTCAGACTTTTATGGTCCATAGAATCTGTGTGGTCGATCTGTTGCTTCTGGGTGTATCTCTCTGCTTTTTACCGTTTCCAGGTGCCGTGAGGGGTTTTTTTTTTTGATATAGATTGGTGGGGCCGAAGAGTTGCTTGGTGCGCTAATGCTGTGAATACGATTCAGCCTCCGTTGCTGTTGGGTGTACCTGTAGCATTCAGAGAAAAAAATTTGCACCTACAAATGTCGAGAAAGTGCATGTAAATTCTAGTATATGCCTGGAAGGGAGCCTCGCCCAACTAGGTGCGTTGTTCTTGGGTCTCTGTCGTGTTTACTTGTGTGCTTGTACTCGAGTATTTGTGATAGCCTGAGTACTAGTACTAGGACACTTTGGGGTAGACGCTAGAAACAGAACCGGAATTGGGCAGAATATTGGATTGCGGTATCCGGGCCTTACTTGCTTAAAATTTCGGTGGTAATTTTGCAGCTGGAATTATCATGATTGCTAGAATGGGATCACCTCCGGAAAATCTCAAGGATATGCCATCGGGGCCTGGGTAAAATACATTGCTGGCAGTTTAGATTCCCCACCACCCAGGTTATGATAGGCTTAGAAGCTTGAGAGCCGACTGCCACAGGATCACAATTCACTCTGCTAACGTAGGTAGGCACAATCCCACCGGACTGGAACACAAGCGCTATGCACAGGAAGGCGAATACTTGTTTGAAAACTTCCGATGAATACATCTATACTATCGTTGATATGAAAAAACCCATCTCTAAAACACAAATGTATAGTTCATAATTCGCAATTTCTTTTCATTTTTGCAATAACAAATCAGGACGAAAATGAGACAAGAGAAAAAAGTTTATAGTAATAATCCGTATATCAGTGCCAACCCTTAAAACAAGATTAAAGGGAAGCCAAAACATAGACAAAAAAGCATGCTGGGATGATCAACCAGCCAAGGACACAAAAGAGAAAAAAATGAAAAACAAAAAAAAACAAAAGCACTACTTCAATCCCATCTCCCTCTCGCTCGCAGAATCCTGATTTTTCTCGACCTCTAACCTGTCCGCATACGCCTCCCTAAAGCACCACCCAGGGTGGAAAACATTCAACACAATCACCGCGGCAATGACCATAACTCCCTCAAGCACAAAGAACAATGTCTGGTCCTTGATGAGGGCACCTTCCCATCCTTGCGCCATCTCAACAACCCTATAAATACTCCTAATGAGGATGAGAATAGTCGACAGCGAGAGTGCGATCAAGAATGCACGGAACTTCCTGGAGGAGCGGAGCTTCGCATGGGTGGCGTCAAAGTTTTGCGTGGTGGTCTTGACGCGGTAGGCGTACTCTGCGCAAAGCAACATGAAGAGGGCCAGTGTAAAGACTTGGAAACCTAGACCTGCCAACATGATGTTGTTTCCGCTTGCCGGGTCTTTGTTGTCCTGCGAGAGGGTCGAGGCGATACCACCGCCCGCGCCCTGCAGGGAGAGGGAGATGAAGTCGCAGGTTACGAAGATGTAGGTGTAAGCTTTTGGAGGGATACGGGAGGTTTCAGCACCAAAGACCATTACGCTGGGGTTATGGGTTAGCTTGAGTATTCATTATGACTCAGAGGGTTTACGGAGACCTACATTCTAGAGAGGCAGAGGTAGATTCCAGCGCATAGGAAGGCTGGGGCAATGGTCAAGCAGCAGATTTGAATAAGGAACTAGGACCATTAGCTATGCTCAATCTATGAGTGTGTTACCCGCGAACTTACGGGATTCATTTTAAAGGGCTCATTGTAGGCCCATACTCTCCCACCATACCCGACGATTTCAGCTATTCATGCTGTTAGACAAACCCTAGACACAAGGAAGGCACCAGGTGAGGAAAGAAGAACAAACTTACCAACACAACCAAAGAACATTGAAATTAAGAAACCCCATGTCTTGTACCTGATCCCTTGGCCAATATGCGCAATCAAAGACAGAGAAAAAAGTGCAATCAGCAGAGAGTTGAGGGCAAGTGAGGGCCGGTAATCCCAAAACGAGGCCTTCAGAGGGCATATATCGAGGTTACAGTCTATACTGTTCCAATAGGTCATATTATGACCATCAATCAATTCCCCGCGCATTGTGTAGAGTGTTGTTGCCGGAAAAACTTGACTCGAAGGGTTGTTTTTTCGGTTTTGGGAAAGTAGTGGTGGTGGTAAAGTTGTGCTTGGATGATTGACTTTTTCTCTTTCGACTCCTTCTGCTGACTTGGGGATGTCGGGCTATATATATTCCGCGAATTCGTATTAGGGCTGTTTCTGCCTTTGTATCCAGCTGTGTTGTGCTTGTAGTGGATCCGGTCATTCGGGGACTCTATGGGTACTTATATCGTTAAGGTCTGCATGGAAAGGCTCTTTTTCACTGCATTCGAATACTGGGCTCTGCAGGGCATGCTATTCGTCTCGCCCCCCCCTACCACCTAAGATCCTAGTAGAACGCTTAATTCGAAATGAGATCGAGTAGTGGCGGAGCATCCATTATGCCGTGGGGCACTTCGTAACCAACGCTTGGCGGTCAGACCTGGGGGGATTCCACCAACGGAGACATTAGGACATACATATCGGGGACTTTTTAGGTTCTCATCAAAGGCCTGTCAAAACTGTTGCTACCGTATAATTGCGAGCTTAGAGGTTGGAAGAGGCTATGAATTGGGTCGGCAGCGAGATGGGGGGTATTGTTACATTACGCGGCCATACCTTGTTGTATGGTATCCACAAAGAGCGGCAATGAAAGGCTCTGTATAATACGGTAGTAGGTAGCAGAAATAGTGGGGTTCTTGGAACTTTGCATTGCAGCAGGTTGATCGGTATCATAGGTGGTGATGGGTCGTTGCATCGTGAGCACCAGTGCTAATAGGTACTACCGTATTCCGATATGCACTTTTGCTATTGGTGGGTTGGTAGTAGTGTGGTTGCTATGAGTCGAAGCCTTCGGGAACACTATTCCTCCGACCTGAGCCTCTTCATCCCACCTCCATTGTTTAACGTTCCGGATCCTCCCACGACTACCACCACCAACCAGCCAAAGAATCATCCCTGAGTGCTGGACGATCAGCCAGTCTAGTTTCGCCTCATCATTCCCACAGCCCTTGACAAGAATATTAGTTTTTATTTTTATTCACTTTTCTTCACTCTGCTCAGCTTTGTTCCCATCGCACTTCCCCTTGATGTCGCCAAGACTCTCCCCCGTCTACCGGTAGTCTACTGCGGTGCCCGAATTGTAGGTGAGTCTTCTGTGGCTATTCCCATCTAACTTAACGTACCACTCACACTTCTACCCACCTGAAAGCCACACAATTCAAACTTCACGGCGCAGAGAATGAGGATAAGAGAAAAAATGAAATGGAAGAGATGGCCAATGAGGGCAACCCAATCCTCATCCGGACAAAGTATCCTCCGTTGACAGGATTGATTCCTCCGAGGGGCTGCTTAGTAGTGTCAGTTGGTCACAGGCCGACTAAAAATATTCCCGCAATAACTGATTGACTAACTGACTTGCCACTACCGGCCCAGGTCTTGTAATAATTAACTAGAACAGTAGCAAATTCGCGTAAAAGAAAGTTAGCCCTAAGGAAGAAGCTTATTTTTGCGGCATTGCCGGGGCGAGTGTAAGAGGCACGACGAATACCGGTATCTCTGCTTGCATCAATCGCGATTGAGCCTTGAGCAGTGCTGCGATGCCGGTATGTAGATGACTGGTTGGTTGGAGAGAAAGGGAAAAAGGAAGCAAGGGGAATACCAAGGCTTGAATAAGTTTCCATCGGCGTCGCCGATATCCAGACGCGCAGGTGATGACGAAGAGGATCTCTTGCCTTCCTCGTATTTGTGCACTCTTTTTTTTCTCTTTCGATGCCATCATTCGTCGAAATATCCCATCTGGTCTTATTTTTACATTTTCTCCCCAACCGAAAGGCCTGCTCGAGGGTGTTGGGGGTTTTTGTTGGCTCCCTGGTATACTGTATGTCACGCAAAAAACGAAATTTGCGGTTCTAAATCTTCGTTACATGTGCGTTACTTTTATTATTCATCTTATACTCTAGTGGGCTTCCAGAACATCCTATTCCACCCTTACTCTCCCTTCCGCGTCTGCACCACCACCACCATCACACCACCGTCGCCCTCATCCTCCCCCTGCTTTCCTTCTATCCTGTCCCAAATAGTTCAATCAACCCCCCACCGTTAACTACGATACGGTACGCCAGCTCGTCACACGTCACCCTCTACCCGTCAAAGAGCTTAAATCCTCAAATCTAATCTGATCTGTCAAACACTATTCCCACTTTGGGTCCCGTAACGCGAGCCAAGCCCTCTTCTCCAAGCCCTCCCCAACCCAACCAATATGCTCGTGCGCTATTACCATACCAAGATGCCTTGCTGAAAAGAACAGAAAAAAACAAAACAATGTCGCACCGGCCGAGGATAGCGAAAAATGGAAACCGGAAAAGAAAAATAACAGTTACCAGCCCCGGGGCATGTATTTCTCCGACGGAGGCCCTCCGCCTTATTCGATTTAGCTTTGGGGTTTAATTGCTATACGTAAGCTGTGATATGACAACTGTCCTGTACCGTACGCAGTACTGAGTCTAGAGGTTAGTCCGTCTATCTCCTCTGTCCCGGGAGTTAGAGTCATTATAAGGGATTTGGAAAGTGGTTAAAATGGTTTCATGTTATCTTCGCTTTTGGGGTCCTTTTTTTCTCTTGTCCGTGTCCATTATATTCTTCCATATTTCATTTTTTTTGATAATATATATATACGTGTGTGGTGTTTTTAAGTGCACTATATATATATTCATTTTCCGACAGAAGGGAATTCAAAGATTACTATCACCAACATCATCAACGTTATGACAACGGCAAATAATAGCACGGACGATTCTAGTCTCGAAGTGATGAAGAGTTGGATGTCGCAGAACATTGCATGCATATCAGAGTCCGCATCCGTGCAGGATGCGGGTGATAGAGCGGCGGAAATGAAGGAGAATTGGGTGGAATGGATAAATGGTTTGGCCATCCCGAATGAAGTTCTGTATCTAGCACATAACTAATACCAATTCTCCGTGTTTAACGGTAGATGACGACGATGACGGTGATGAAGGTGGTAGTAGCGGTGGTGGGGAAGGGGCTAGTAAGAAGGACAAGAAATGATGGTTTTTTGTTTATTTGATTCACAGCATGGTTTTGAACGGTATGCGAGATTCCCCCGTCATTTGACTGTGCTACCCCACACAAAAAAACATGGAGCCAATCTAATCTGATTCGAGTAGGGTTATGCTCGGGTTGTAATATGTCCGTTACCACCCGTACCACGAGGCCGAGAAATGGGTATATTCGCTATACCCGTTTCAAAGTCTTTTTTTGTTTCGTTTTGCTCCTATTCTAATCAGATATCTCCTCTCAAGATTTAATCTCAACTCCTAAATCTCAACTCTCCTCTATTACGGCCGCTAGATTTTCGACATCTCCACACACCAAGTACACACATGCCAGGAAAAAAAACCCCTCCGCAGGACGGACTGATAATATCATAATTATAATTAGAGCAATGTGTTGCACTCCCTGCTCAAGTATGTCTCTAGCTCTGACCCCTCACTAGCCTATATACTGACCGACAAACCCCTAGTTATCTCTTCTCACAACAACCAAAACCCTCTCCAATCCTTGGCTAGAAGCCGGCCAACGCACCAGATACCCAGAAACCCTCCCCCCAATAGAGACGTGTATATACACAACACCTCCTCCCCCGCCCTCCTAGCTGCCTCCATCCCGACGAGCATAATAGACGCCTCCCCCCACACCAGTACCGTCACCAGCCGAACAATCCTCCAAACTCCCACCATAGACACCATAGAAAACTAGCCCCGAATCACACCTCACACAGCGAGGCATACCCACAACGAATAAATCTAACAAGGTTGACGATTCAGAATACCGCCAAGGCTAAAAACGCCTTACCATGAGTTTCTAGGAATCCCGACACCTCTACGATTTCAGCCATCACAGTTACTTCTTTGAAGGATTCGGATCACACGATGCTGCAGGCTGCGGAGCGACATAGCGAAGGGCGAAGGGACAACAGACAGACGATCGGGAGAAAGGATGATTCTAGAATTGTATATTTATTTGTTTTTTTTACCCTTTTTATTTTCACTAGACTTGGTTTTATTGCGACACACTTTTAGACTAATTTTAATCGAGCATTATTTGGCTTGAATCAATAATAATAACCGTTAATGCCCTGCAAGAAATCTTTTCTCTTTGCTTTTCGGGGGCGCACGGGGGAGGTGCAAGGGGGGAGGTGCATAGGATATCACTCGGTTGGGTTCTGCACGTGATTTGTTAGAGGATTCCAAAGGGTTGTTATGCTCAAATAGAGGGGCTAATGGGCGACTAGAACAGTGTCCTATTGGTTTGATAACTCTTCCGGCAAATCGCGGAGCTCGTACTGGGTTTCCCTCCCCTTTTACGATCAGTAATAACCAAGGGTTAGCTATTTGTTGGGAAAAACCGTTGACGGACGAAAACCGGTACATTTTGGAGGGGTTGTGTATTGGCCATTCCCCTAGTTGGTGGGGGCGGTCAGCACGACGAGGCAAGATTAAGCTATGCATGCGTAGTTTCAGCTTTTACGGGGAGTACAGAGGGAATGGGCTCATAAAAATTCGAGTTAAGAGTGGGGGGGGGTAGAAGGATTTGTTTGCCACAAAGCTATTGCTCCAGGATTGGGCGCCCAGGCTAGAATATAAATATAGCTGCAACATATGCCCAACAACACGTAGTCTGAATTGATACATCAGTGATTAGAGTCGTAACTCTAGTGTTATCCGGGATCGTGGGATCGTCACGAATTGATGGTTGTCTGCCCTGTAAACCTTGCATAATTGAGGCCTTTTCATGCCACTGGTGCATCTTCCACTGAACCGGGGACAAGGGTGTGGTAGGCACACCGATTGTGGGCCTATTGAGGTGGGTGAGGTGGCCCGCTTCAACCTGCACCTTCATCCATTCGCACTCTACCAAACCCACAACCGCCTGACCCAAACAGCACCCAAACCCACCCACACACCCTCCAGAATAACCTCCCCCATCGTACTCGATGACCCTTCTAGCCCCTCCGCCTCATGCGCCACAACCTCTCACTCGCCGCATTTCACACCTTTCTAGCCACCCACCTGCTTTCACCTCCCCTCCCATCCTTAGCTAATACCGGTGAATTCGGGGACTTTCGGGGCGTCAAGCCTAAAAAAGGGGGAAGATTTGTTAGAGTAATACCCCATAAGTTAATGATAATGACCCGTGAGAATACGGAGGATTTGCCTTGCACTTTGGGTATTAGAGGCTTGGCAGGGGCGAGTGGGATTTGCTGTCCGCGAGGGAGATTAGATAGATCAGGGGCGAAAGAGTGGATTAGCAGATAGCAAATCCTCAGCAAGTTTATTATTGCTAGGGGGGAGGGAGAACGTTGGTTAGAGGAAGTCCGCGTTTGTGCTCCCAAGTGCGTGTCAAGTTAGATAGGATAGAGGGCATGAATTTGCCAGACCCGCCCCAGGAGTATTGCGAGATCCTTATTCGCGGTATCATACAGAGTAACTCCAGCCTGTAGCTCACGCCTCACCAATCTTGTCTTGTAGAACTCAAAAGAAAGAGCGGCATGTGGAATTCATCTTTACCGTGCGTACGCGAGATCGGCATGACACCGACAAAGTATGAGAAGTGAGTAAAAAGATATGCTAATTCGCCAACTTATATTTCTGGAAATTACACCGTACTGCCCCTTCATTCCCAGGAGCATGGGTAGAGCGGGAGGTGGCAAACTTCATTACGAGTGATCCCCTGTGATCAGGAAAGTAGCTACCCAAAGCAGCTTGCTGTTTGAGCATCACCTTATTGCTGCTTGCATCATCCGGCACCCTTTGTGTCCCCACCCCATTGGCTTGTCTCCCCTTTCAATTTCTCTCCTCTTTTTCCTTGACTCCTAGAGATATAGCAATTAACAATAATCTCTCCTTCTACAAAGCCGCCCAACTTCTTGACCTCGCTGTCTCCACGCCTCCAAAACTTCTCGGCGATTTCTAAAATAGTCGGAACGTGAGCTGCTAAACGGTAAGGGGGAGTTATTGATGTTTTCACAAAATCAGATATTTGGGGCATCGGTCACACTATAGCTACTAAAACGGGCCCTTGATCCCCCCCATTCCTAGTATACCACTTGAAAAATGGCCTAGGATAGCAATCCTTCGAACAAGGGGCTGGGTGCAGTTTGGGAGCATAAGCGGGTTCATGAGCTGGGTTTTTGTCGTCCTCCTGATAAAAACAGGACATACCGGTATACTGATGCCCCAGGTAAATAAGAAAGCATAAAGAGTAAACCCGCCTCCCCCAACCACTCCCGGGACCGAATCCCCGGTCAAGCCCATTAAGGCCCACTCTGCGGGGTGTTTTGAACGGTGTACGCTGAACCCACACTACGACGGACAGCCATCTGCTATGTGTCCCTTACACAATAATAAGAAAGAGTTAGATGTATGATTTCTGGCGATTTTTGCGAAGTCGAAAAAAAAGGTTACCCGGGTCTTAGTCACACAATTATCCATGCCCTGACCTAATCTAGCAAAGGTCTCTAGAATCACGATCAGTTCTTTTCATAAGCTATGATATTGGTTTTTGAGCTCAGAAGCCTCCCAGTGGGCGGAGTCTTACCTAAAGAGTCGCAATCTCCCCTCTTGCAATGCCAATAAATAACTACTTTCGTCCAAATTATGATGATACCTCTCTTTCAACTTCTCTCGAGTTGCCTGGGCCTTCAGAAAATGCAATATCATTTTTTCCCCTTCTGGTCACACCTCGGGGACTAATTCCTCCGCCTTGGAATGGGCATTCGCGCCACTAGGAAGGTGTAATAAGTAGCCCCAAGTGCGCGGCCCTCTTTGGGTGAGGAATATGAGAGTGTGTATCCTCTCACCGATATAATGTCCTGACTCTCGATCTTCTCGTATTTCTTTTTTTTTTTCGAGGTTTTTTTCCCTTTTGTTTTTTTCTTTGCTGCCACGCGGGATATTGGTATGGCTGAAATGGAGGTTTCCGGTGTTTATTTCCTGGTATCGCGGTTCCAGTTATTAGTTGTGAGTCATGAAGTGCTTTCAGGGAGTTGGTTCTGCATCCTGAGGGGTTTTTTTAGAAGGTGTATTGGGTAATAGGAGTGGGCTAATCGCAAGGATAGAGAACATGGGAGATCATAGCCTGAGGGTTCGATTCGAACACTTCTCAGAGCATGCTTCGGCTTGCCTTGCTTCACTTTCTTTCTTTCTACCCAGCCTGGATTTAGTTCTGTCGTTTTCTGGGTGTATTTCCATTCACGAACCTTTTTTTAATTTCAGGGCTAATGAAAGGTTCAACTGTCAAACACTTATTATAGCTTTAATTTGGTCAAAAACGAATGCAAGATCCTCCCCTCTCATCCTTAATCCGGCCTTCGCGTATAATACCCATTCAACAAACTAAATCTACCCCTAGCCCACCTCACGATGCCCTACAGAGTACAAAAAGGTTCAGAAACCTTTCTACCCATATACTTCTCTACCCCCAAGTTAAAGGTAAAAGTGAGAGCTAAGCATCTATCATGCGAAAGAATTAGGCTGAGAACTTCAGGCGAATGCTGGATATCCCGCCTGAAACCCCTCCTTCCTCACTCAGAAACTCACATCATAGCGCATCACTCGGCACCTCCCCCCCCTCACTCTCGTTCCCCAAACTCCTCCTACGAAAATAAAACACAACTTCTACAGTTTCAATAGCCCCCGCGCCCTCTCTTCTGGAGCCAGCTTGGATACCTCTTCGTCCTTCCACTATGCTGCCTATCAAATGCCATCCTGTCACTCTCATCCTTCCCATCGGGCCCCACGTTCTGGTAGTTTCGCAGGGACCAGACAATCGATAGATCACCACTGCAACTACCAGTCGGGTAATGTAGCGGTTTTTGAAATGATCTCGCTCCCCAGTGGGAATGGTTGAGGCTAGCATTCAGCTATTAAAAAAGGTCCGGCTTCGCAGGCTTCATGGGGATAGGGGGGTTACCACAGAGCAGTGAACATTAACTCCAAATCAAGGAATGATTCGGGTTAGAACCCATTCTACACACAAAGGTATTTTCATTTCTTCTGGCTTCTACATATCGCTAGAGTGTCAGAAGCCTGGAAGCAGGAAGGCTCAAGGAGATGCAATTCCCAAGTGCCAGAGTGCCTTCACTTCCGGCAGCACGCTCCCCGTTACCTGTTCCGGGGGGCACATCAGGCTAAACCTCATTTAGCCTGCAGGGAATCGGGGGTACTCAATTCCTCAGTTCCTCCAACTTTTACAAAAAGTATCTTTCGCTCCGGATTCATTCTTGTTCTCTATAACTCGGATACTCTCTACAGAGTGGTGGTGGGATCTAAGCACTTGGGGGGGAGGGGGCAGGGATCTTTGACATGCCAGGCCTTTAGGACTCCAAGATAGCTTTATTAAATTCGAATACTCTCCCACCCAGAAACAAACATCCCCCGCCCTCCTACCAGGTTAAGATCATTGCATGGAAGATTCAACACCGAAACCAAAAGAGAGACAGTGCAGACACACTGTAATAATTATCAGTAAGTAGGAAGGAGAGACTCTATATCCAGAAATTATAGATATCATAGAACTAACAAGAATGTTACTAACCAGAGCGGTCTTGTGAGTGTCTCCTAAGACCCCGAGTTCCCGAGATGCCGGAAGATCCCAAGCCACAAGATTCCAATCCACAATCAAAGCCCGAAAATGTAGCTCAGAAACTTCACGCTCTGTTGAAAGCCCTAGACGGGCTAGCGATCGAAACAGATCCGATCTTCGAAGCACCAGTGCTTGACTCCATGGCCTATTTCTGGACAAAATCAATTCAAGAACACCATAAGTCGCTTAAACATCAGCAAGAATTGCTCCAAAAGCTTCAGAGGGATACCCTGAAGATTCGCAAAGAGTATGCCAACCTCTCATTTTTATTTTTATTTTAAAATACCTTCATTCTATTAGGATAGGCCAAACTAAGTTATAGCGATAGTCTCAACCTGAGGGAAGCAATGATCACGATCAGAGCACACAATAGTAGGCTCTCTAAGTGGGAGAATGTCAAGTACCCGCCCGGAATATCAGTAAACGATTCTCCTTTGCCTTTGACCCGAGAGAAGCTCCTGCAAATGAACAGTAGGTCAATTGCTACCCGCAACAGGGCAAATGCTTACGATACTTTAGACATTCAGTGCCAGTTCACTGCGGGATATCTAGAACTGCCTAATCTCCCGGGATCGGCCTCCCTTGAGGAAAGGCGCAAACAAATCGCAGACTATTTGGGAGTTCAATATCTGGATTATATGTAAGGGAGGGATATTCACCACGATTATTTTCTACTCTACCTTCCTTTTTTTTTCCCCAATACATGACAAACACTCTCTGGAGAGCTTCTGCTAGGCAACGCAATTGCATACGAGAGTTATCATTAGCTTTCTCCTAAGACTGCTAGCTCTCTCCGCACCTACAGATGCGCATAAATTTTGAGGAGGCTACTATTCGTATACTAGTATTTCTTTAGGAGGAATAGAGATCGATTAGGCTGCTTTACTTTTCAGTTTATCCATTAAAATTAAGGACTCTCTTTTCTTTTATGAAACGTGATTGCGAACGATAGGCTATGGGAAGGTGCAAGGAGAAGTTTTTATATTAGTTTGAAAAAAAAAATCGAATCCAAATCTCTTGAATACTATCTATTGGTCTAGTAGCCATCTCTCCATTCCCCGAATCAGATTACGGCAAATTATGGGCTCCAACCCCACTAAACAGTTCCAAAAATCTAGCCTTTTTTCGTTCCCCTTCAGTAGCTGTGTTCATAAAACATACCAGCGGGTCTAAAAGAAACCCCCCCCCCAAAAAAAAGCCACTACCTCAAAGTCTATCACACCGCTCAGCCAGCACATCAAGGAGGAAATAATAAATTCCGGCCCCCGATTCCCCCTTTTCCGGTTACCATCACTCACCATCACTCGCAATATCTTTACTGTCGAAGGGTTCCCAGTTTTATATATCACCCATAGCAGGACGATCTCCCAGCCTCTACGGGCGGCAGAACAACCTGGGAAGTCTATCTGAATACAGGTGAAGTAGAAGAAGGGCTATGGGGCTGGAAGCCTAGTTTGCCGAGGATGCTATTAGCACTTCGGGTATTGAAAATTCAGGCCACCACTCACCCAGCCGCTAGCCTGTCCCGCTTCCAATGAACCCCATGGGTGAGTCGGTCCGGAAGGTCCAAGTTGTACCCCCGGGATCTTCTAATCCAGCATGTCTGAGGGTTGAGAGCGGGATCGGGAAGTATCTCACCCACTGGAGATGGCTAGTTGTAAGGCGTTGGAAAAAATGTGTGCCTCTAATCTAGGCGCAATCCTTCCCGATATCTGTGAGCTCATCCTGCAGTATACCGAAGGTCTTGCTGATTTAGGGAATGCGGTAGATCCTAGCCTGGCCTATCATAAATGCGAAGGGAAATCATTTCCTCATGAACGTCTTGAGCTGCTTTGGCCCCGATAACTGACTCGCTATAGAGCATCGCAAAGGTCCTAAGGTAGAGATAATACCATCCCTTCGGGGGTCGGGGACACTGTGCGTTCTTCAAACCTATATATTATTCGGGATCTTTAGGGCGCACAGCGGGAGCCGAGTCTAGAGCTCAGAGCTTGGGTTCAGGTTATTTGTTCCGTTCCCCAGTACAGCAAGTCAGAACGACAAATTACAGCAACACAAAAATAAAGAAACCTAAAAAGCGAGCTAAGCGATGAAGGAATGAGAACTATATTGCTGTGAGTCAAGCGCAGCTGAATGTGAGGAGATTATGGACCAGACGATTGATAGAGATGGCGGCCGAGGGTGGGCCATGAGATACCGGTATATACACAGCAACCTTATTATACATCTGAATATCTCCAGGGACTAAATGGGACTCCATAAACCGGAGTAACTAAATGAAATACATGAAAGCTTCCCAGAAATAACAAGAGCTCGGCAGAAACTCCAAGATAAGATACAAGCAATCCGCTATAGTCATACACGCTCCACAATCATCTTAAACAACCCTACCGACAATGCCACAGTGAAAACAAATCCCTTAACCCAAGCCATATGCGTACTGATTTTGGACAAAGTAAATTAAACCAAACTAAACCCGGATACCTAATCGTACTGGGTATGAAACAACACCAACACCCTACGCGCACCAACATAATAATTATGATGTTAAAACAAGCTATCACTAGGTGCCTCTTCACCACATCTCATGCCCGGATACTTACCGCATGATATCTCATAACCTCAGTCCCCATAAGGAACCCAAATAAGGGCACTTCATCAAAGATACCAGGCTAAACAAGTTATTTTTAAGGTCTTGGGTCCATATATCAGCAGTGGGGGAGACTTTCCCCAACCCATATACCCAATAATCCACCCCTCGTTCATATTGCCCCGGGATTTAGTAATTTCAACCAGGCTACATATCCCACAGGCCGACCCCCGTTCAAACTAGCTTTTGTTCCTGACAGAGAGGTATGAAAGACGAGAAGGTGGCTGGAGGATGAGTGGTGCAGGTATTAGGTAGAGATAGGTCAAAGACCACTTCCCCGGGAAGCCACTCGCATGACAGCCGCACCTTACGAAAAACCTCCTACTATTTCCCACCTTAACTTTAGGGGGTCAAGCAACTAGACCTCACTCCACGCCTCATAAAATAATTATCCTATGATACCCCTCAAGATTAAGTGGTGCGCCTAAGAAACGAATAAACAAGTGGATAAAAACGAGATCTATTGTATGAAGGTTTATTGATTTAGGAGGAGGGGGTAGGAACGTAACCCCAATCTCGTTTTTCTGAAATGCTGGGGGTGATCTTCCTAACAGAGGGATGATACCCTGAGTACACCAAAGAGAAAAATCCCTAATCTTCTCCCATCCTCACTGGGTTCCTGGTGGCATTCTGCTTTGCAAAACCCTTGTGAATATCTTTATACCACCACCACGTTCTCATGGCAAGGGGTCTATTACCACTACCCTTGAAGTAAACTATCGGAAATTCTGTGTGCGAGATGCTTGATTGAAGCGAAGGCAACGATTGGTTGGCTGCTGGAACGGTACGGTTTGTAGAAGAAGGATCAGAATTGTCCGATGTCTCTTATATATTACTACTTATGGTGCCGGGGCATGGTATTTATACCCATAAGAGGTATCTATATGGGCCAACGACCGAAGCTCCATTATTCCCCGCCGGACATATCATACTTCCGTCACATTGAAGCCACTTTTCCAACATAAACTTAGGTACCGGTACAGTACCGAACCATTTCCTATGACTCCATGGGATTCTGACCCCATTCGAGAAAAGAGGAGAAAAAAGCAGAAATTCTTACTGTGAAAATATGTGCGACACATTCCTCATCTACTGTACCACCATACACATACCACCGGCAGTGCATAAACGACCAATACCCCCCCCTCGTACTATGCCACTCTGCACTGCCGTTCTTTACCCCACTCCCATCCCGCGCCCAAAACTAGAAACCCAAATCCCTAAGCCCTAACAAACTGACCTCGGCGGGGCCCGGAACAAAACTCACTCGTCTATCCCACCCCTAACATGACAGACATTTACCGGTACTCGTAATGTCCTGACGTTTGTGAACACAACTGCTATTGCATACACCTAAAATTCAGCTTTTTTGCCCGGATCTTGGCATCATGCAATAGTGGTCCTGTTCACAAACGTCAGGACATTACGAGTACTGAGAGAGAAAACAGACAAAAAAAGCTAAAAGTCCCAAGTCAATGTGCCGCCCTTCCCCGCCTGTACCACATCGCATTCGATACTGTATCCTACTGATCTTGACTGTCTTAGGCGTGAAGAGAAATGGGATCAGATGCTCGCGCGTCACTGAATAACTTAACTGATAGGAGTACTCGAGTATTTTGAGCTCTTTTTTTTCTTTCCCCGCCATGAACTAGAGAGAGCAGAGAGTTAAGGGAGGAAGGATACGGTAATGAATTTGCCTAAGTTTGGGCTTGGGCTTGTGTTTGTGCATAGGGCAGAGTTTGAGTTCGGTGTTGAGTTATCATCCCAGTACGAGGGAGATGCACGGTTCCTGCAGAGAGGTTTGAAGTCCTGAGACTGCTGATGTACCATACCCTATTCGGATAAGGTACAAAGACCGGTATGATACGATTACTCGAGTACCGTAGTGGTGGCGGAGGCTTTGGTCGTTAGTTTGTCACTTGTTCCAGGTAATTACCCGAAAACAGGGGTGCGAAGTATGTTTTGTAGGATGGGAGCTCAGATATGCGCAGATTTTTTTACCACACACTCAAGCACTATTGTATCCCTTTAGTCCCTGTTTTCGAGACCTCATAGCCCAGGAAAAGTACAACAGTGCTGGTGTGGCTAGGGGATCTCTTGCTCTGACTTGACAGAGAGAAAATCTGCATTTGAGATTGTCACACTTGAACCACTCCCAATCTCGGAATACTCTGGGGAACCAGACGAAAGAGATGCGACTTACACTGGCACTCCCCCCCCCCATCACCAGAGCAGCCGTTTTCCAAAGTCCCCGGAATGGGACGCAAAAATACCGTAAGTGATATAGCCATGGTACCGGTGTACCTGATGACTTCACGAGCACCAGCTGTTGGGGTCGGTACTGTACCCACAGTAATCTCGGTCCAAGGACATGTAACTCACGTCCTGGAGACTTTGGGGGGGCGGTCAGCAGATCCCCCCTCTGCTCCCCTTTCTCCTTACTTACCGATATCCCCCTAACCGACTGCCGGTACCAGTACTCGAGTACTGGCACTCGTATCCCGTAGCCCGTGATGATACCCACAGTACGAGTAACCAAAAGCCCCCCTCAACGACCCACCCACCCAAGCAACAAGCAAACAAGCCATAACCCAAATCCCACCTCAGATTCCCACACCACAAAAACTCTATTTCCTCCCCACACGGAAAACAGGGGAACAAAAAAAGAAAAGACACCGGACTCTTTCCCTCAGATCGCGAGTCACTAGCCCAGTGCTAGATGATTTTTTTAATATCCGGACACCTTGGCGCCAAGGCACATACAAATCTGGGCCAAAGGCGTCCGGATACCTTTGAAATTGGATACCGTACTGCACTCTCTCTTTGGCCGCTGAGACGGTGGAAATTTTTGCCACTCCTATCTGAGACAGCGATGACTAAGATGCTGCTTCAGTATTCTTCAGCGATGATGTGCGTGGGCACAATCAACGGTACCGTAGCCAATATCAGCTCCCAATGGTCTGAAGTTTGCACATTCCGCGACCTTCAACAATTAAAACAAAAGATGCTTACTAATCTGTGCATCGGGCACTCGCTCGGGCGACCCAATAACTCCCACTATTCCAGCAGTCAAGGAGACAGAACGACAACGCACCTGACACCTGCTCCACCCCTGATTTTCGCCCCAGGTTCATGATAGGAAGAGGCCATGAATCTTGGACTCTGGCCTGGCCAATAACTCTTTTGGAGAGAAACTTGTCCGAATATCAAGGGGGTTTTCACATTGTTTTTGCCGCTCATTCAGGCTTTGAAAAAACCTACCGTACGGGACCGTATCATGCAAAAAGGGATACGCTATCATACAATTCATCACACAAAACCGCCAAGGCCGCCACCACTGCTCGAGTACAAATTAACTTTACGAAGGAGACCAGCCGATGAAGAAAAGAAAAGAAAAGGAAAGAAAGAAAAAACCCCCGTACTCAAACACAGTCCCACCCCCGCTACCGTCTCCTAGATGGCCAAAGCCTCGGATCCCATCCGGCGCACCAGAGCACATGGGACAGCCGAGGAGGAATACGGTAACTTACCGCGATACTTACAGCACAAAATACCGTAATAACCCGAACAACTCTACTTTACCACGGCAGGCCTCGTTGAACTCTTTTCTCTAGCCCGTCTCTGTCAGCGCCATGGAGGGCTGAAAGAGAGTCTTTTCTTTTTCTCTCTCTCTCTCGCTCAGTTTGCCCCTTGAATGCCAAGAGGGAACTCTAGTCGCCTTAGCGCGGTCATTCCAGTCCTCCACTCACGCTGCCCGAGCGAAAGTCATCTTTTCTTTCTTTCGGCGTTGACCCACCGAAATGGGCGCGACTTCAACCTAGCGACATGAGTACAGTGCCGGTAACTTTAATTGAAGGACTTCTGTGAGCACGTCCACTATTTCCTGGCATTATGGTTTAAGCAGAGGAGCTGTGCTTTCGAGGTAACTTATCCAACAACAGCCGTGTTCAATCAAATACGAGTTGGGAACCCGAGAGTGGGGCTGCGGCGGCTGTGCCTGAATGCCAAGAAATAAGGAAATCAGCTTGCGTGTAACACATCACATCACTAGCGCTCACTCGATTCGCTTCACTAGCTGCGCCTCCTAAGCTACCGTGGGCATGAGTGAGTGATTTCCAACATGGGCGGAACAAGGGGAGGTTTGGGTTGGTGGGTGCATAGAATTGATGGGAAGGAAAAGGCGCACGCATGAGTAATCATGGGGTTTTTTTTTTCTGTCCCTGGTCCCTCACCCGCTTTCCTTCTGTAGTTTGGATCTTTCCCCCAAGTCCGTTCTTGGTCATGCGGGTTTTGATGGGGATGGGGGTGATCATACGATTTGTATCACAACCTCACGATATCAGAATTGTCCGGATGGAGAGAGAAAAGTCCAGAGGAACAAAGAGAGAGAGAAAGAGAAGAGAAAAAAAAGAATCATTAACCTCTAAGTTAGATAATAAACTAGGAAAATAAAATGATTCTTTAGAAAGTAATATTTTTCGAATGATTACCAGAACATAAATTATTTCCCCTCCTCCGCTTCTTCGTCCTCGTTACAAAAAACCCCTACGCCAAATTCAAAATCAGAAAATCATTACCGGCTCTGCTACCTTACAACAGTAGGACTGCGAAAGCACCGACAGCACCAACAACACCAGCAGCACCCGAACCAACGCGTCCGGCAGCACCAGTGTACTGAGGGACGGTGGGTGTGGTCTTGTTGCCAGACCCATAAACAGGTGGGCATCCGGGTCCACCTGGGCAGCCATAAACTGGGGTGGTAGTCGCGGCAGGGACTGGGGCGGTGACCATAGTTGGGCAGTGGGCGCCTCCTGGGCATCCGGCGGGGTAAGTGACAACTGGGCAGTTGGGTCCGCCAGGGCAGGTATAGGTGGTTGTGATGGAAGCTGGGCAGTAAGGTCCTCCGGGGCACTTGTAAGTGACGGTAGAGACCGAGGGAACAGCGCAGTTAGTTCCGCCGGGGCAGGTCTTGACAGTGGGGATGCTGGTCGGGACAGTGGCTGGGCAGTGCGGTCCACCGGGGCACTTGTAGGTGTTGGTGACAACCGCTGGGTGGCTATAGGTGGTCACCGGGGCGAGAGTAACAGTGTTGGTGTAGGTGTAGCAAGGAGAGCCGGGTCCACCAGGGCACTTGGAGACCTGTAAATGCATGTTAGTATGTGATGTGCGCTAAAACTGAAGAGGACGAGGACGATAGACTTACAGTGTAGGTTGAGCAAGGAGTGGTGACAGTCAAGGAAATAGTCGAAGTGTAAGTGACTGGCTCAACGGTAACGGTGGGGTGGCAGATAGTCTTCTGTGTGCATGTAGTGATAGTCTTCGTGACCATTGAGGTAAGAGTGACACAGGGAGGAGTGATGGTCGCAGTGCCAATCAGGGTTTTGTTGCCATACTTAGGAGGAGTGGTGATGCTAGGACCGTAGCCACCAGTTCCGGTCCCTTTGATACCAGTTCCACTGATTCCAGTTCCATGCATACAAGCAGCTGGGTTCTGGTCGGGATTGGGGACGTTGGGGCAGTTGTCAACATCGTCACAGATGCCATCGCCATCGGAATCACCGCCCTTTCCTGCGCATGGGGAGACGGTTGTTCCCTCCTTGCACTCACCAGTGCATGCACCAAGGGTAACAAAGACGGAGCTGTCGCGAAGACGATCGGTAATGTCGCAGATGGCAATTTCAATCTTGTGAGCTCCGATCGGGGCAACGTGGCCAGACTTTAGGATAGGAGTGGACCCGTCGAAGTTAGACCCCGAAGCGGGAGGGACGAGGACCTTGTCGCTCATGAAGAAGGGACCATTGATAGTGATGGGAGCACCCGTGCTATCGAACGCAATCTGCTTACCATCGACATAGATACCCATCACATCATTGAATTCAGAGCCAACCCACTCAGGGTACTCCTCTGAAGCAAAAATAAACTCGGTGAAGAAACCTGTGAAACCGGACAGGAGCTCAACGTTCATGGTGAGGACTGCGGCATCATAAGAGGTAGCACCACCGGCAAGTGAACTGCAAAGCGGGCTTCCTGCCGTTCCCTTTGACTTGCTGATGTCGACGTCGCCGGGGGCAATGATGGTGTCGACAGCGTCTCCGCTGGTAAGGACGGCAGCGTTACGAATTCCCTGGGGGCCATCGGTGTAGGTACCAGAGCTGTCGGGAGAACCAGCATAACTGGCGGAGACAAGCTTAATTCCAGGGCTGGAGCCGAGGATTGCCTTAGCCAAAGTATCGGCATTGCCGGTAGGGGTGATAGTGAGTCCCGAGACTGCAGTGGCGAACAAAGCCGCATAGGTAATGGTATTAAAGATCATTGTGAATTTGATATTTGTAAAAAAAAGAAAGACTTAAAAGAAGGACTATCCTCAAAAGAGGGATTATGGTATAGACAACCGGAAGCTGGAAAAAAGGAGTGATTTCGGGCTACCGATGAATAGTGGGTGAAGAGAAAAGTGGTAGAGAAGGCGGGAGACCAGTCAACTTATATACGGCCAAAACTCTTGACTATGGTATTTGACAGATGAAAAGGAGAAGACATTAAAGGCTGTGACATCGCCAACCATTGCCATTGCCATTGCCCCTTGCAGATAAGGTGCAAAAAGAAGCAAACTCAATCCGTGGGAGGGCATTCGCTTTGGTGACCAATAGAAAACCACTCGCAGGGTAGCTGCAACATACGAGACTGTGTGCCCCAAGCTTTTTCCCAGTGAAAATCCTAACCCCACCCCCTCCCCCCTTCAGCCTCAGCAAACCTCTTTCAGTAAAGACTGTTTTCGCCCAGATCCCATGCACCAGTACTGTACCACCACCCGCATACGGTTACAGCACGAAGGTGAAAATACTACGGTACAATACCGGCAAGTAGGGTACCGTATCGTACAAGTACCATGCTGGTCGCTACCTACTGGGATACCTGATAAGTAATTTCCTGGGGGAACTTGAAAATGATAACAGATGATGCCATTGGACACTCCTATCAAAGGCCATCACCATCACCAATTACTGTAATTCAACCGAGAGCAGTGATCCAAGCACGCAGCGAAATGCTGCTGGCGTCAGGATGTTCTGGTTGAGCACTGGTTTGAGTGGTCAGCGCTTCAAATGAGATAACCCCTCAGAGAAACATACTTTTCGATTCAGCAAGCCACGGTTATGATGTGTGGAGATGAGAAGAGCCGGGCCAAGGCATACAACAAATGACGGAAGAGTACCTGTAGATGGCTGATGAGCGGAGGTTTCTAATAAAAACTTGGCATGGTGTCTGGGATGGGGTATCATAGTGAGGTCTACAATAGAAGGCGAGTGCAACGTTGCACGGGGCTTCTTTTTTCTTTCACCCCGCGGCAACACCGGTACTGATTGGGGTGGTCGCGCTCACACATTGAGGAGATATGCGCACGGATTAATCACCATACTATCGTATCGCCTTGCTGCCCATCCCAATACCGTACTAGTACACAGAATAATGCCCCTCAACGTCAAGAGTAAAAGAGTAAACAGCCATTCACTCCCATAGAGTTGGTATCGGTATCACAGGAAAGGATAAAAGGGGGGGTGGAATGTTTAGCCGATTCAAGACCTTTGAACCTGGGCAACGGAATCGTCATCTTATCTGAGAGCCAATAATCCGCATTCTGCCCCTGAGGCTGAGCACATCTAGATATCTCTTGTCAGATCACTGCTGCAGCACTGGTACTGTGTTCAACCCAACGGCTGTCGCCGTCGAGAAGCTTTGTTATGCAAATGATTGGCCACTCAATCATGCACGGCAAAAACACGGTACCCTGCTCGAGTATAGGCAGCTGCTCTAGTACTTGTCCAGTATTAGTACCAGACTTGACCAGCCCAAGTACCGTACCGGTATGCACACACTGTAAAAGTACAAGTAACCCCAACCGGGCAAGATTTAGGCCTGGGGGGTTTTATCCACGGTAACCAAAAGTTATCCAAAACCTTATTCCAAAGCTGATACCGGTACTACAAGTAATCTCCACGCCTAAAAGTCTTGGAGAAGAATCGCAGACTCCATAGAGTTTCCAAATGCCGCTCAGAGTAAGTGTGTTATTAAGTACCGGTAAGCCTGATGATTGACGCAGTTTTGGGGTATTTCCCCATGTCGCCGACTCGTACCAGTAAAATGCTGGTGCTGGTAGATAGGCGCTCGTATGACAGATGTCGCTTGGAACTCCGCACAGTAGCTACAAAGAAAAAAGACGCCCACAGTGACCGGACCCCCCAAAATGTTGTGCAAAATTGAATAGGGGTTTGCACTCAATCGCGAGATAAGCACTTTCGGATCATCGTTTTTTCCTCCTTCCTTTACAGTACTAGTACCCCACACGTTTCGAAACGATTCGATGGACCACATGAAAGGCAAACAAACCACACCTGGCTGCACCCCCATCCGGACATCCAAAAGGGCAACCTATTCCCCTTCGCAGCCTTAACATACGGATACGGAAGCCTGTTATGATACCGGCACTGCGAAACAGATCTAATCCATCATCCGTTTGCCAGTAGCCGCTGGGAACAGCGTGGTGATAAATACAAGTACTCGAGTACCGGTAATGCATAAGGCGGACGGCCGTCAGTGTTGGACCAGGTAGAAAAGATAACCATCGACTCATACTCCCCCTGAAACCTTAATTAATTTCCGCACCCCACTTCTACCCCCCCCCCCTGCGGTTATGAAGTTCAGACAATACCGGTACCAGTATCCATTTTCTTCCCCTTCTCTCACACTTTACTAATCCGGCCCTTAAGGCCATAACTTCTGCTGTATTACTAACCTAACTCGCATTTTTGGATACAAAAGTCGGAACAGGTTACAGGAAAACTGCTCTCTTTCCTTTACAACAAAAAACTCTCGCATTTTACATTTTTTTTATCGAACGCACCGCTTTTGAAATTAGGAGGGATTCCTTTGGATCGCTGATGTCGCTAGGAACGAGTGGACCGCCTGGCTGAACGAGTGACCTCTTGTGCTGAGTTTTTCCACAGCGTTCGCAGCTGTATGAACGGCGCAGGTAGCGTAGCGTACAGTACCTCGCCTCCAGGGCTGGGATCCGGATATGGAAAATCAGGCTCGCATCCCGGACGGAAGAGAGTCGGAGGTTTCATGTGTTGGGTTGATGCAGATGAGCGTGACCCAAGACTTCAGCTCCATCATGAGATATCACCCGGATAGTCATAGAACCGAGGGTAGATAATTTGCTATGATACTCTACCTTTGCGATGCATCAAGGCGCCGCCACTCAAGAAATTCAACATGGTCCCGGGTTGCAGTGAGCTTCCGATTCCCTGTGATTGTCTCTTGACTGCTGGGAAAATTGGGAATTTATCTTTAACGCAAATTGCGATAAGTCCAGAGTATGGTGATGGGTGTCATTGGCGCTACAGACGGGTTGTAGGGGCGTTTCTCCATCATATGGTATTTCACGACCTTCACACGATACTAGGGTTAAGCTTCAGACTATTTAGCTCAACACTATGAGGGATCCCTGGCCCTAAGATGGACGAAGGGGTTCATGGAGGGCTTTTCCATTTCGCGAGCTTTTCAATTAAGGTCATAGAATTCCATAATTCTTTTCTCCATATCCAAGATAAAAATTCCTCCCTCACTCCCCCGACCATCTCCGGCTCCCCCCTCCACGTACCTCACACTATTTTCAACACGGGAAAATATCGCATATATATCCCTTAACGAAATACACTTCCCCGATCTACGCAATGCAGCTTTCTATCCTCCTCTCCCTTTTACCCATTCTAGTCGATGGACATATGCAACTAATCTCCCCCTTCGCACTCAACCAACAAGACAATCCAAACGCTAAATCAGGAGGGGTTGACTACAACTACGCTTCCCCCCTCGCCAAGTCCGGCGCAGACTACCCCTGCAAGGGCCACCTCTCAGCTCTCGGAGGGCCCGCCGGGGCTTCCGTGGCAACATGGAAAGCGGGCAGCACGCAGTCCTTCAAGATCGGGGGTGGCGCAGCCCATATGGGCGGCAGTTGCCAAGCCTCGCTCTCCGAGGACGGTGGGAAGAGCTTTCGTGTGATGAAGTCGTATATTGGAGGTTGCCCCGTTCCTGACAAAGCCTTCACTTTCGCGGTTCCTAAAGAGGCAACGAGCGGTCCGGCGGTCTTTGCCTGGACTTGGTTTAACAATCAGGGGAACAGAGAGATGTATATGAACTGTGCATCCGTTACGATCACAGACGGCGGTGGTGGAATGGGGGCGTCCTATCCTTATATTTTCCGGGCAAACATTGGGAATGGATGTACTACTGAGGCGGGCGTGGACGTGGTTTTCCCCAGCCCCGGGATGGATGTCGAAAACGTGTCTACTAAAACTGCACCCCCTATCGGCAATTGTGGTCCAGTTGGAGCAAACACCCCTGCGGATGGCCCCGCGGGGGATGTCAAGGCACCAAAAACTGTCCTACCAACGAAGGCTGCAATGGAGAGCAGCCCTCCATCCAAGGCTGCAATGGACCCTAGCCCTCCTCCATCCAAGGCCGCCATGGACTCTAGCCCTCCATCTAAGGCCGCTATGGAGGCTACCCCTCCGTCCAAGGCTGCAGAGGCAAAACCCCCCGTTGCGCCTTCCGGAACCACCGTGGGCGCGGTGACATCGCCAGTCACTACCAAGAGTACTTACCTTCCCACCGACAGCGTTAGGACATCGACTCCCTCTCCCGCACCGCCTCCCGAGAAGGAGTGCAGCTGCGTCTGCAATGGATACTCCTTCCAATTTTCGCCGGACGAGTTGTAAGCTAACTTTCCCACCAACTTACCGCCAAAGTAAGGTGCGGAGGATGGGGTTGTTGTTTGGAACCTGGATATGTCTCTAATATGATGCGTGGGGGAACGGGCCGGTTTATTTGAGTCGGATTTGCAAGTTTTCTAACTGTGCCTGGACGTTTGGCACCCGAGTAAAAAGTTTTATTAGATAAATAAATTAATTATAAAAAAAAGTTCTTTAATGGTGTTGAAATTCCGGCTGTAGCCATAGCTCGTATGTGTGTGGCTTCCACGAAGTGATTCTATTGATTTACACAGTAGCTATTCCTGGTTTGCGCTACGAGAGAGATTCAAAGAAGCCCGAGTGCCGTTAGCCGGTAGAGAAAAGCGTTCCGTAAATCATTGGATGGGTGGGATGGGCTACTCCACAATTGTAGAGAATGCTCCCAACTTCCATGATCCCGGTTCCGCAAGCCCCCCCCACCCACGGTCACCAAGAGCAACCTATCATACGTTCCTTTTTTAGGAGTTGACACCTTCCATCTATGATACGCCGAAAACCCCCTTCACCGAGTGAGGGACTATGAAGATGGAGTATTGTAAATTATGATACTGTAACCCCCCCCGCCCCCCAGCACGTGATATAATACCTTCCCTTGTGACCAGGTAAACATAGCATAATATTAATTATCACCCTATCCTTCCGTCCAAACACGTTGGTGCCCGTGTCACCCTGAGCTAATTTTACGCTCCCGTCCAACGCAATACGGTATCTGGCGGTCGCATTATCTTCCTTGTGCTTGTGCGAGCATAAGTTGTAATGTGCCGGTACTTGTATGTTTTTGTGTGCTACCTGAGCTGCTTGTTATACGGTAGTTGGTACAGAGGGGGTCAGTTGTAGGGGTACAATACCGGTAAGTAGGCTAGTTGGGGCATGGATATTGGTGGATAGAAGCAGAGTCTGGGCATTGTATGGTATGGTATTGCAAGGTATCGTACGGATACTTATATGTTGCCTGTATCTGGCAATAAGTATCTGAAAATATTGGGCTATTTTTATACTATCACCCAACTAGTTTGAAAAACCCCTGCCTCGTTTCCGGATGCTTTATGTGAGATCCAGGTGTTTTGAGCTGTGCTGTGCTGTGGGCCGGGTTATAAGGTACGATACGGTGTTTATGTGCTCAAAAAATTGTTGAGTACTTGTACTGTACATGTATTTTGTTGTCTATGCTTTATTCCCCGAGAGGGAAAGGAAGGAATTGAGAGTAGCGATGGCTATGGTACAGGCTTTGTGTTGTAGTATGCTGTATTGTATGTGCAGGTGGTTGTGGGTTATATAATTTGGGGGGGAGGTTGTTGGATGAGTGGGCGGTGCTAGGCTTGGACTCGCTGGTGCTGCACTACGGTACTTTTGGGTGCTCCTGGGGGAGTTTATTGGTAGTTGACCCCTTCCGGTTTTGAAGCGGCTTCACGCAAATATTGCGTACTAGACACGGGTTAGCCCGCAGAACAAGATACCGTAAAACTCGGGGGGAAGGTAAATGTGCTAGGATGTTGCGGCTCTTCTCTTCCCTCGCGTACCCGAGAAGGGATTCCAGCGTCCTAGCGCATCTATCTTCTATCCGAGTACCAGTATTTCCGGTAGTAACGTAGATCACTATGAGAGTACTGACCTTCTTGCCAAAGCCTCCACTCCTACCTCCACACTCGCAATGCCATCTATCGCCCCCTTTCCAGCCTCCAAAGCCCCCTCCGCCTCCTCCAGCGCCCTCTTCAGTGTCCAGCTTTCCATATCGTCCTCTCCAAAAACCGCCGAATCCCTCCGAATTTGTGCCTTGATCCCGTTGATATACCCGCAAAGGAACACATAGTACATTCTCTGCAACACCTCCTCCACGCTATCTTCTTCGAACGCGTTCTCGTTAGAGGACAATCTAAGGTCCGAGAACACTCTCGACGCAGAAATCTTTGTTGGCGCTGTGATGGAATTGTAAACAAAGTATTGGGACGACAGGCCATTGCCCAGGATCACCAGTATGGGGGACCAGAGGCCTTTCGTGGCATTTGTGTAGTCGCATTCTATCACCATTAGGCACTCGCACAAGGGATAGAGACAATAGGGGTTGGCAAACCTTCCACTTCACTCGAAACCAATGCAAGACTGTCCTCGTCCGTTAGTTCCGCGTGTATGAAAACCACACTGATGTTCCCGGATACTTCGAATCTATGCACCAGCGTTTCAGTCTGTGCCTCCCGCTCCTCTACCGGCAGAACTTTGTGTATGCTTGCGCGGAGGGTTCCCTTGAAGAGTGGGAAGAGGCGTTTCCACAGGGCTGAGATATATATCCCCTTCTCTATGGTTGGGAGGGAAGGTAGGACAGGGCTAAATTGGTAGCTCAGGTCCGAGAGATCGCGGCAGGTGCCTTCTGTTAGTTCTCTTGGGAGCGCTGCGGCTGAGGGCCCCGGGGAAGCCGCTGGGAAGGGGAGGACTAGTAGGGCTGGGACGTCCTCTACTTTTCTAGAGTCCTGTTCTCGTGTAGAAATCACTGCTGTGTATCCTTATTTTAGCTTCCGAGGCGATCTGGCTGACTGCTACTTCGCTCCAGGGACAACGACTACTACTGACGTACCCACTCCATTACCCCCATTTTCTTCCCAAGTATACCCTGCCCTCTCGACTACCTTTCGAACCGCAGACAAAACGGAGATGTTCGGGTTCGAGTTGATTATGCCCCGGCATATCTGCGGGAGCATCTCAGCGGTTGCTGGCTTTGGGCGGCGGGCGGGACGGGGCGAAAGCGTGTAGTCTCGTATGGCGGGGTCAGCGTCTGATGGTGCGATCCACAGTTTGTCGGAGAGTGACAAGGTTCGGTTTATTGAGGTGATGTGGAGTGCACGCTTAGGGAGTGCATGGTGGAGACAAGTACTCCTCAGAGGAAGGATAATAGATTTCAACATGAGTTTTAATTTAGGGAGGTTGTATGGTAGAGTGAATGAATGTTTGATTGCAACTGTCGTGATTGAAAACTTGGGGTGGGAATGAGTAGTGGAGTTTTTCCGGCGACCTTCTGTCATGGTGGCGTGGTGAAACTTTAATCCGAGCTTGACCCACGCATTACGCACAGACTACCGATACTGTATAAGCGCAGATGGCAGCTTACGATAACTTACAGTATTCACTTACAAACTTACTAACCACACGTATATTTTTGGTTAAGTAGTAAGCAAGAGATGGAGTCATGCTTCCCCAAGGTTAGAGAAATAGCTGTAGACATGCTGTACTGTACTAGCCCATTTTTTAAGTCCCCGGAATAGGGGTTTGGATAGGTGATTCGGTTATAGAGTAACTGGTGACACGCTTTCAGTCTAAATGACTGTAGTTCACGCAATATCTAGTAGGAGTGGTGCCACAAGTTATTCTATAACTGGATCACCTATCTGAACCCTATTCCGGAGACTTAAAAAATCGGCTAGTATATGAAGCCGCTGACTTACCATAACTGCAGCAATTAGCAGTAAATTAAGGTACTTCATATGATGGGGCAAACCTTAAATCGGGACCCTGACACGCTCCCTGGCTTAGTAATACAGGCCCACTGACAGCCCGATGCTGTTAACTTCTCTCTTGGTAGGGTTGGCAGCTGCTATTAATAATAATATTAGATAATTATTATTGAGAGTACTTGGGAGCAAGTTGATAATTGGGAAGCTAGAAGGTGTGAAACCGAAAGCCATGCTCCCAGCATAGATATCAATGTCACTCCGTCTCAATACCACCATCTAATTTGCCCCCAAGTAACCAGCTGCATCATTTGGGCTCCAGGAGAAGGAAAGTCAATATTTCCAAGACGTCTTTCCATTCCCCAGAATCTCCAGCTTATCATTTATCGATGAAGTGAGAAAATAAAAATAAGAGTTATGAAGAATTCAATAGGTCTTCGTTGGGTAATTGAAAAAAGGCACCCGCGGGCACTGTATGTAAATATTATTACAAGAGAGCCTTAGAAGTCTGAAGTTGGGAATTTTTCGTGTCTGAAGTTGCTCCGGTTGGAGAATTCCCCACTATGACAGGGATAGGCTGTTATTCCAAGTTTGACCTCACTTCACCAGGCCTCCTCATAGTGATTCCCCCAGGTTTGCGGAGAGAAGGTCGAATGGGCCCGGAAAAGGGAATAATCTAGGATAGGTGACTAGAGGGTGTTAAGTGAGAGGATCTGAGGAAAGGGGGGGACATGGGAGTGGGGTGTTTGGTTTCGGGTTCCAACAAGAACGGGGGGGGCGAGGGAAATGAGTTCTAGCAACACAAAAGAGCCCAAGAAGCTCTAACCGCGCTCTCCAAGCGGGAGGGTCCCCATGGCTTGTTACCCTTATCATGGTCGATCAATCGGGTGTGAGGATATCGTCCGCTAAGCACTCTTGATAGGGAGTTGTCTAGGTTGTTCTATAACATAGAAGATACAATACCACCAGCACCCATTTGTAGCCAGTCCAGACCGATGACATGAAGGAAAACAAAATTATAGTGCTCCGTTTGAGCTCAACCCGTGTTTTTTTAAAAAAATAAAAAAATGGGGGAGCAGGGCCTATTCCCTGCATCAAGCTAGGAGTGCATCGGGGGTTGGGGTTGAAGTTGAAGTTGAAGTTGACGGGATCTGCGGGCACCAGGAAATTCCGAACAGAATTCGCTAAGGAGATCTTCTGAGTAAAGATAGCATAGGGCATCCAACGGCGAGCTCGTCCTGAGCTGGGTTTCTCATATCATAATACGCATCACGGGTTCCAGGCAGAATGTTTGGTAAAGCAAAGTGTCATGCAATTCTTGACTCTTCGGATGGAAGTTAGTGTTGCATAATATATAGTGGCGCGGTTATGGTTATGTCCTTTTGGATACCACAAGTCCTCTCTTAATCGTGAAATTAACGGCTTAATAGGTATACGAGGAATTTGTTTGGGGACTGCATCCTAAATCAATTTTTGTGTTTCATGAGAAAGGAAGACGTTATTGGGTATCTGAGGATCATGGGTACTGAGAAAAGGTGTGTGGGTGTGGGTGTGTGTCAGAGAGTTGCTCTTAATCCAGGCGCTCCATATCTCCAATTTCTTCCCCGGACACGTAGTCATGGTGGGCATAGAGTTTCCCCTGCTGGGGACATTCGAGTGGAATGCGTTTCCCCCATCACCAAGAGTAACAGTGATCCGGGGGTGCACTCTGGCAAAGCTTAGGGGCACGCTTGACTGATCACTCTTCGTTGAGAGCTTGATGTCCTCCATGACTCAGGAATGCTAGGTCTGGTTTTTCCCCACTGCTTCCCCTTTTGATTTGGGGGGGGGGGGTTTGAAAATGTCTTCAACCCTAAGGTGCATATCTTATCGTGGTATGATAAGATAAAGTCATCCGAATATTTATGAAAAAGGTTGCGTGTAGCGTTGACCAGAATAACGAGTGATTTAGAGTGAGGTTAGATTTCGAGATTTAAAGGGTGCAGATGGAAACAGGAGATAATAGATACTCCAGTACTCTAGTGTTCCCTGATTATTCTTACATCCTAAGCGGCTAGTGCTCGAGTATTCCTACCCTTTACGGTACTAAGGCCAATCCACCGTCCGTCGCTCCCGGAGAAATTCTAGACCGGGTTTCATTTCCCAGTTGGACTTTCAAGTGATAGGCTAGCGAGGGGCCATGAAAACAAACTTGCCATTTGAGAAATCAAATACCGTAGGTATGATTAGATAGCCACTGCATGCGTGTAATTCCCTTAGCGTCGTGATCGGCCGCCCACGATCGAGCTGAGGAGGATGTGAGAAGAGAGCACAGCCAATGCCCCACGTTCAGCTACCCATAATTAGTGACGGTTAAATTTTGCCACAGTTAGCCCTGGTTGACGAAGAGTACCGTAATGAGCATTTTGTGGCGGTGCGTTACTGGCTTAATTGCTAGTTTTGTCTGAAAGCACAACGCCACAAAATACTCATCACTTTCCTTCGCCTAGTGCGAGACACAAACTACGACACAAGGGCAAAAAAAAGATGATGAATCATTAAATAAGATTAATGTCGTGTTATCTTGGGCCGGTAGCAGCCCACCCGTGGCCCGAATAGTAGACCTTATGTTTGAGAAGTGCTTGACTCGGCACTCCGACATGCCAACTTCTCGGGGGACCGCCTGATATATGGATATGAGCCAACCTGTGATTTCTCTTTCGTGGCTGCGCTTCGGGAAGGACCGGACATCAGATATAATATTAGGAAAGTCGGGCTAAGGTAATGCCGCCGCTGCTCTTGGGCTCAAGGGAACAGTCTCAGGCCACTCCCTACTTAATATAATATGGAATGGACTATTTAAAGTCAACTTTAGGATATGAGAGCGAGCTTGCTAAGATCACGAGGAGTTACGAAGGTTTATAATCGAACGAGAGTTAAGAACGTTATTGCTATCATATTTATAGAGGGACTTTCATGTTATACTATTGAGATTTAATTTACGGGTACATTAATAAAATATTTAATATTTATTATAGAATCCTTATTATCATACAATAGATAAATTAATATGAATTTCCCTATCTCCCTCGCATGAAGCAAAAGTATCTTCATAAGAAAGAGGAGAATCACACTGCAGGAACAACTTGCTTCCGGCACGCCGTTCTCGTGTCTGGGAGATTTTCGTAGGAATACCAGCGCAGTAATGAGAAGGGTATGATTGACTGTAGGCAGGGCGCAGTTTTGTTTTTCTCTTCAAAAGAGCTCTGTGCCATGGATGGACGGGAGAAGGCCGTTAGACACTTGCACATTGTAGTGAAGCTGGATTTTGTCACATGGGGTTTGTTTGCCCATTTCTGAGCTGCTTGGATACCCGCTGCCAGTTATTAGGACACTCATATTTTATGGCACCCTCGTACATATCTTAGAGTTCCACAGTCCGAGCGAATGCAAAGAGGAAACTTCCCTCCTCAAGTCTTTCTAGCCTGCCGGTACTTTTAGACATCGTTCTCCGCCTCGGCGAACCACGGGTGTAGGAGTTATGGTACGGGTACCCGAAAAAATCCCTAACGATCGGAAGGGTGAGTGTCTATCAGCCTATCTACCCATCTTAGTCCAAAGGCAGGCTGAGACAACTCACTGGGCTGGCACGTAGTCCTCCTACGTGTGGGCACACATTCCTGCTCGTCTTTCGGAAAATAACCGGTCCTTAGGGACGATTTGCGCAGGGTTCTAGAAATGCAGTCACAATTGATCACTCGATTTGCACGCTTGGTGATTAACGGAGGGCCTTCCGGCAGGCGAGGTGGGGGGCAGATTGCTAACGCCGGAAATGCAGTTTCAGCGGGTAATAATCCGGTATATTGCATTTAAGGCAACCCTCGGTTGATAAAGACTGGTTTAATACCCGTAGCCTTCTTTGATAGAAGCACTTTCCTTCGGAAACGGTATATAGGTGCCTGTGTTAAGTTGAAACAAGGCTGTCGGAATGTTTCCAAGGGTTTCGCGGGGTGTTGCCCTGGGGATGCTTGTCGGATGATGAATGAAAGGTGGTTCGGACACTTGGGGTGTGAGTGCCTACGTACTCGAGTATACTGGTGCTTGAAATATCAACAATCAGCACTTTTCAGGTCGTGGTGGCCGGACCAGCATTAGCAGAGCCTCCTATAAAGCTCGCGTTCAGAGATCGCATCGGGCACTTCGTCTCCCTCCCCATCCATTTGAGATTTAAATTCCAGACCGTTCGTAATTGAGACAGCTTTGGACATTTTTGATACAGGACTTGCAGAAGTGGTGCGGTACCGCGCCTGGAATTGTGAGCGATATTAATGTGTTCGGCGGCGATGTCTATCTCCGGGAAACGGAAAACGGAAATAGATTGCCTAGGCAATGCCAACAATCACTCACCTAACTCGCCGGCCATCGGCCGTTCAGTCTCGCTCGTATACCTCATCGCCGATTTCCCAATCACCTTCACGACCGAATGCAAATACCTGATCAATCCTGTCCATTTGATGCTGATGTTTATGCGCCGTTCCCTACTGGGCGCCGTCATGGGAGATACCGGGCCAGTCATGTAAGCCGTGTCTAGATGATGGACAGATATGGATTGTCCCATTGGCTGTATCGTTTTTGACGCGAGGGGTGTCTTTTTTTTTTTTTTTTGCTAATTACTGTATGTTTGAAAATGGAACAACCTCAATGGGAGAATTGGAGTTAATAGGTGTGCTCTTCGTGACTAGATGGCTTGGACAGCACTTATGGGTGATGATAGCTAGATGGAACTTTTCTGGGTTCTGGGCGGATAGAGTGCTATCGTAACCGGGTGGAGTCCACTTGTAGACTGTGAATATACACTCGGACCTTGAGATCAAATATTTAGCTCGTAAAATACCGATATATATCGGAAAATATAAGATTTCTAGCTCTGTGATCGGACAATTTGTTTTTCTCCCTTAAGAGCGGGCTTGATTGATCTTTTTTTATTCTTAGACTACTGGAGTACGATAAGTATTATGTATTTGTGGGAACTTGAATGATTTGGAATACCTCCTAGGTCTTTTCTTCAGAGGGCGACTGGGGGTTTGGTTGGCTCTCCAAAGCCCTTCTTGGTGCTATATTAGGGTTGGTTTCAGTTTCGGGATTCAATTCGCCTTTGGTGTTGCATCTTGGATGTGATTGAAGGAAACATTTTAGGACCTGTAGCTGGCACCGGTACCAGTAGGTACAGACAGCAAACCATGGATCGGGCGCAATCAATGATATTCCACATCCAATGGCTATGGAATATCGTATAACCCGTTCCCGGCATCGAGAAACGGGATCGGGGCCATGGCCCCGGACTGCCTTCCGGCATATTCCATGATATATTGCGGGTTGCACGGTTGCAGCCCATTCCAGCTTGTTTTCTTGGTATTGTGGCTCGGCACGAGCACAAAGCAGATGCAGAGGGATTAATGATGTGTATTCGAGCCTGGGAATAGGCTCCATGGCCGGCGGCACACATGAGCTGTGTTCGTCCGTCTAGCCAAACAAATTGTGGGCCGAGTTCGTATTACCCTACACTTTTGGAAGGTAAGGTATCATGAGAACAATGAACGTGTTCTTTATTGCAACCACTCCGAAGGCGCCGGAGGAATGAGAATCGGAAATGAGTAAGTAAGGCTCAAGTATGAGTGCTGGGAGTATTCGCTGGCAATGCTGTGTAAAGTTCATGCGTGAAAGGCAACCTAATGGCATGGAAGGAAAATTGAGTAGGGCATTAGGAGGAAGATGTAAATTATGGAATTATTGGTGAAAGTATGTACAAGTGAAGCACTAGTAGACATTGCTGACCACTGCGAATGATGGGTTTTCTTGGGCAAATGTGCCAAGACTGCTGGAGGGCGGTGGGCGGCGGGCCATCGTCAGAGGCGTAGTCGGGCTGTGATTTTTTTCGCATTGTAAGATGTAGACCGATTCAACTAAAACACAAGTATGATATTATAAGTACAGTGCACCCTGAGCACTGTCACCACTCCAACACAGGAGTACCGGGACGAGGGGTAGCTCTGTCGAACTTTTCCGCTGGTTGGCTCGAGAACCTTCTCGACCACTCAGATGACGGTGTTTGCTCCCGTCAATGCGCCAAGAGTACTCGTATATACGACAGACTTTTTTTCTTCCCTTCGTGTGAAATGAGCATAACTGGCCCATTGAGTTGCATAATTCGCGTTACACATACACATAATCCCCACCAGAGCTCGACGGTCTTAAGCCCACACTCCAAATACACTTATAAAACACTACTACCACGGGGAGGGGGAGTAGGATATGTAACTGCGGTAGTTCTGGCGGTGTTATGAATCGTTGGCGGTTGCTAATGAGTACAGCCGCCATGGCGACGCCTGCTCAAGATCGAAGAAATACCCATATCCGATGAAGTTGTGTGCAAAAAAAAAGAGAAAAGACTAAGGAGGGGAGGTGTGTGGGAATGGAATGATAAGGCTCGAACAGTATGATATTATTTTTAAATTACCACGTTGGTTCCACTAGAGGACTTTTTAAACGGCTGTAACACAAATCACGTTATCCTCGTTGAAGAAGAGAAGGGAAGAAAAAAGCATCGATCTTCAGAGTATTTCTTGATGAGAGTAAATTCTTTTTTTCTCTTTCTCCCTCTCGCTCTACCTGGCCTCGACGTCACAGTGTTTTTGGTGGTGAAACTGCCGTTATAAGGTTTGCCATGACACGGGGGCGGGCTTTTTAGAAGTGTACAAAATGATGGGTGGGAGAGAGAAGGGGGGGAGGGGGGTGGTTGTGGGCCGGATAAACCCCGCGTCGGTTCCCCGCACGTAAGCAGTTGTGAGTAGTATGAGTGACTGAACGAGTGATTGAGCGGTTGAGTGAGTGAGTGAGTGAGTGAGTAAGGGAGGTGCGGGGGGGGAGGGAAGAAGAAGAAAGGAATGAGTGAGATATCCTGCGAAATACGACCGGTGATGGCCCCTAATAGCACACAGTAGAACTGACATTCTATTGGTGGAAGTGGACAAAGGCATGTTATGCAGAACGAGAGAACCCCGCCAAAGCATTGTTTATCTGCTATCACCCCGCCAATACCGTACCCGGCTCCCCAGAACTGGTCAGTTGGGTCTTACTTTATGGCATTATGGAGTATGTTGCGAATACCTTACCTCTCTCTCTCTTTCTCTCTATTCAAGCAAATAGAGACCGATAGCCAAGGAGGCTGACATTTTTCGAAAACCAAGTTGCTGTGCTCCAAAGGCGAGCGCTATGGTAGGCTAACACGTCAGTTTGTTGACACTTGATTGTTGACTTTTTTGGGAGCGCTCTACTGCACAGCACAGTACGAGTACAAATAAAGCTTCATTTGCTACAGTAATGTCCTGTGATCTTTGGCAACAGAATTTCTCAACAATCAGTGGGTAGGATCGTCGGTAACAAGCCTTTCCTCCCTGGTAAGTACAGGCGTTTACAGGCTATTTTCTTTCTTTTCTTTCTTTCTTTCCCTCTACCTCTCTGTCCCCCCCCCTACCTCCTTATCATTCTCCTTCTCTTCTCTTCAACATCATCGCCACCGCTAGTTGGCTCAGCATATTGTAACCCTGGAGAAAGGAAGCCAACACAGGTACCACGTGTGTAGTGCTCTTGAGGGCAAAGAACTACGTACCTTCGTCATATGCTAGGCGAAGTGGGAGAAAGAGGAGTGTGTGATTTTATTTTCTTCTTCTTTCTGAAAGGTAAACGAATCCTACCGGTATTTGCACTTGTCCAATCGACATCACTGCTGTTCCTTCCTACCTGGTAACCCCCCGTTCAGTTTGGTTCAGGGTCCCATCCACCCTATCACTGGTGGTTGTGAAAGGCTGCTTGTTCCATTCATAGGCCTCTGGCTTAACATCCATCTTAGTTATCTGCCGGTATTCTAGGTCTCACCTCTTCCTCCTTTACTACCCATTGTAGTTCGACATCGCCGACATCTCAAACTTTCAGGCACAGTTGGGACAAGAAGGTTGATAAGAAGAAGAAGAAAAAAAGAGAAAAAAAGAAAAGAAAAGAAAACGAGTCATCAGCATCACCAGCATTAGCACAACCACCATCATTATCATCATCATCACCATCATCATCATCCTATTTCTTCAGGAAGGACAGGGAGAAAAGGAAGAAAGAAAAAGAATTTCCACCCGTTCAGCATCCACTCATCTCCTTTCCATCCCTTTCTGTCTCTCTTTTCTTTCCCTTCCTTAACTTTCCCTTCCCACCCCCTCCTTCTCCTTCCCTCACTCCTCCCTCCCTCCCTCCCCGCTTCGACGTGGCACATCACAGATCATCTCTCCACCAGCGCGAAAAAAGAGCAGACAAGCGCAGCTACTCTTCAACAGCCCCTCTTCAACCCACCCTTTTTTTCTTCCCCCCCCAACCTGTCTTCAGAATAACTCATCCCTCTTCTACTCCTCCTCTTTCTCAACAACAACGACTTTGCCCTTTACTCCTTCTATTCCCTCCTCGCTTCCATTTTATCGCCGTTGACGTGGAGCCGTGATTTTGCTTGATCTTCTTACACTCTATCTTTCAAATTTCTTGTGACACATAACCAAGCTCTTCTTTTTTCTTTTTTCCTTCACCCGTTTTCTCGACCCCTCGCCGATAAACTAGCCCCACTATGGATCATCGTCATCGACAGCAATCTCCACGCGGGAACAGAAGAAAACGCCGTGATGACCTTCACCACATGTCCACAAGTTCATTACCGGGTAGCCCAGAAGGTTTTTATGGTGGGCCACCGCCCACTGCTCCTTCAGTACCCGCTCCTCCTTACAATAATAACACCTACTCTGTTCCTCACTCTCCCATTTCTAGTAATGAGAGCATAGGGATGTACCCCCCAGCAGCTCGGCTAGGACATATGCATCATCACCTTCCTCCACATCATGGTTATCCGTCTGCCCCGGCTCCTCCTCCGGGGATCAGGGGTGGTGATGCTGGTCATATGTACGGAGGGAGAAATACGCAGGCTGGGAACAAACAAAATGTTATTCACCAGCAACCCCCGCCACACATGCAGGAATCTGGACCAGAATTTGACTTCAGAGCCCACCCACGGGCGCCTCTGGCTCATGTAAGATCGCGATCTTCTTCCCGCACCAGGAATAATAGGGACTTGTCTCCTCCCGGCTCTGCTGGTGGTACGTTATGTTATACCTTGCCTGATATAATAAGGTAACGCGTCATAGTAACATATATCTTCTAGGGAGCAGCAATTTTTCTGGTGGAAGCTTCGACCACATAGATCGTCATAAGAGCTATGTGGTTCCCTCTGATAGCCGACGGCCGAATAGAGAATACCGTCTCGATGGACCTCTACCTGGCGAGCGCGACTACAGGGGGGCTGGAGGCACAGTATATAACCCGGCTAATGGTAACAGACCTGTTCTTGGCGGGGAGCGGCGACGCGAAAGAAGCAGGTCTCGGGGTCCGCAAGGATTGGGTCTTAGTAGCATAAGCGGAGACGCCATGTCGGACGAATACTTTGATGAACATCATACGTATGATCCGCGGTCAGGTGGAAGAAGAATGGTTAGTTCCGGGATTGCTGGTTCGAACGTGGGTGCCCTAGTAAGGTCCCGATCACGGTCAGCTCCTCCCGAATCACGGGCAATGATCCCCCAACATCCCCCGGCTTCCGAATCCGATGGAAGTAGTAGCTCATCATCTTCTGGGACCGCTCCCCAACCCGGGACAGGAATTCGACTGGAATATGCCGGGAATTCTGTAGATATCACATACACAGGTAGCGGAGGGAAACCAGTGAGCATTGGGAGCATCACTATCAATACTACAGCTCGGACCACTGCTATCCCAATACCACCAGCGACTCAAGCGATCACCGCACCTCCAATGCAAGCAATCACTGCGCCCCCATCTACTCAAGCTCCAGCTGCCCTGCCTGCGCCCCCGCCAGTGCAGCCGGTCATGATTCCACCACCTCCTGCCCTGGCCGCCGTTCCACCTCCTGGAATCGAGCCACTCATGCTTCCACCCCCACCCCCACCAGCACCTGCTCCCCCCCCTGGATCCATGCCCGGCCCTATGCCTGGGTCCATGCCTGGCCCTATGCCTGGGTCCATGCCTGGTCCTATGCCCGGCTCCATGCCCGGTCATATGCCTAGGCAGGACATGGGTAACTATGGTGATGATGAACGGGGAATGCGTGATCATATGTTCCGCAATATGGAAGCTCTGGCATTGGAGCCCCGTTACGACGACCGCGGGCGTGGCCGGGAAATCATGCCTCTTGTGGGAATGAGGGCTCTGTCTCGCCGGCGGCGCTCACAAAGCCGTAGCCGGAAGCCTGCCGATGACGAACTTCGATGGACGAAAATTAGCCGTGACATTGTTGCCCGCCGAGCGGTTGAGGTTAAAGGATACGACTTTGAAGAGCAGCCCGACTCCATTGTGGTGTTCCAAGTGCTGAATGAGGAAGCGATTGATGAACTTATCGATCTTTCTGAGCGCATCCGCAGCGGTGAGCTTCGGGTGATTCGGCGTGACGACTCGAGCAGGGAGCATAAGCGTCATCGCCGTCGGCACTCCCAACGTCGCCCGAGGTCCCACAGTCGCTCGCAGTCTGTCCATGGATACCCAAGCACTGGCGGGCCCGGCCCTTCTGCCAACCGCCCACCGCCGGCAAAACCAGCCATCGTGATACCTGCTCCGGAGCCACCCCCAACCGAAGCACCCGCCCCACCACTCCAGCCACTTATTGAACCATCTGGTGCTCGGGGTGGAAGACCCACTGAGGATCCAAACAAGCCTGGGACGTACATTGGATACAGTCGTAACCCGCCGAGGAGCGCTGCAGGGTCAGGCCCATACCAGTATGTTCCCTAGCTCCACTCTCTCAAGATAGGATATTAACTTGTTTATAGCCAACATGTCAAGAGGAACAGTTAAAGCGACATGACCTTATATTTTATTCCCGTCCACTGCTATTTTTATCTCGACTCTGTTTTATGTTTTGCCCTTTCTCAAACAAAAGTTGGCGTGCTGATACGTCATCATGTATTTCATTTTGGCATGGTATCTGTTGAGCAGGGATTGGATCCGAAGATGGGGGTGGGAAGAAGAAAAAAATTTATGTTGAACGAATTTCTTTGGGTCGGTTTTTTGTAAACGTTTATATCCGGGATGGGAATAGTGTTTCTTTGGAGTTGGTTTCTATTTTTGTTCACGTTTTGGACCGGTAGGGTGGCTGGGTTGGAACGGGGAATGGAGGTGAGTGGGGGAGGGGTTGGGTCTTTGTCCGCAGTGGGCTGTGAGTTAGTGTCGTGAGCGCTCGCTCGGTTTCTTATGTAACTATTTGCTTGATTGGTGGCTGAGGATGTTAATATGATATCCTTTGTCTGCTTGCTTGCTCGCTGTCCTTTTTAATTTCTTCATTGTGGCGTGTCGCTGGTATGGCAGAGGTAGAGGTGGTCGCGAGTTGGTCGACGTGAGGCCTATCTCATTTGTTCGCTATTTTGTACAATGCAGCTTATTACTTACGGGAGACTACTCCACTGGTACTCTGTTATGCTCTACCATATCCCACTACGCAAAACACTAGTTGTAGCCCCCCGTCCGGCCGAGAAAGTGCAAGCAAAAAGATCAAGGGGCTTAAATAGGCACACGACTTTAAGTTTCCAAGTTAAAAACGACGATGGACGGCGTTAACACAACATGACGGTTCCCCCGCTTCTCGCTCGTATTAATGTACTGTACGCTCGTTTCTCTATGCAGCGTGTGTAGGTCAAAATAAGGAACTCTATGCAAGGTAATTGAATCTAGAGTCTAGGAGCTTCGTGTTTTAATCCGGATAGTGTGGCGTATGAGGGATTGGGTGTGGCATTCAGAATGCTACTAGGGAAGGGCCATTGGGGGGGGGGGGGGTAATTAACACTGTTAGATGGAGGTATTGGTAAGGTTGGGGCTAAGTTAATATGGATCGTCTCTCTCTCTTATGAAAACTTTCCCGGCACCTAGGCAATCACCTGGGAGAAGGAAGATCCCCCCCCAAAAAAAAGTGTACCGGCATTTATCGACCAGCCTCAATAGAAGAAAAACCAAACTGCAGTACATTGGCGATCGAGGACCCGGAGTAGGGTTATCCCTTGAGAACCCATTTTTCGACCATTTCTTTTGATTGAGGGGGGGGGGGAAGAAACTTGTTGGCAAAATTCTAGAAAGACATTTTGGGAATTGGGTAAGTCGTACTGTAGACTACTGCCGACTTCGTATGAGAAGTCCATATAAAAGATACTGTAGATCTGGATGACGTCAACAGTACGAGTAGTGTATCTGCTGACTAATTAATTAATTGAGAATAAGAGCACGAAGGTGCTCTAGACAATGAAATTTGGTGGAAAATTTCACGCAAGCAGGAAGAATTGCTCTTATTGTTTGCTCAATAATGTGTGTGTGTTCATGAAATGGGATACTTTCGGGTGTATCTATTGGAGAGGATTGGGGTACGGTACGGTAAGATCCGGGTAGAGTTTGATCGATTGGTGGGGGAGGAGGGGAGGGGATGGGAGGATTTGTGGGCATTGTTACACGATACCTGTAGTGCAGTTGTTAATAGGGCACTGCATTGAGGACTCACCTTTTTGGACATTTTCTATTATTATTATTATTATTTTTCGTTTTCATTGGGGGGGGGTTGTGAAGGGAAGTGCCGGTAGCATTCCATGTTTTAAAGATTCTTGTGACTTATGATAGTGGGATTCATGCTAGCATCTATGAAGCGTTCATGGCGGCCTTGTGTGGAATGGGGGAATTGAAGGTAATTCCACGGTGCTGTGGTCATGGCTTGCGGATTACTGATAAAACTACTAACAGTCGGATGCCCAGCACCATTCCAAGGAAAAGTGATATCTATTCTGTGGGTGGAGTAATTGCCTTGAAAAGAGGGCTCGAGGATTCCCTGCAGTAACGCACACCATCAAAGATTCGACGTCGGAATGATATCCGTAGTCCACCAGTTGACACTATATCTCTTCCAAGAACAAATTTCGCAGACCCTCTGCTTATGTATGAAAGCCATAACATCGCTCACCACTAAGTATCAAATCCTTATTGATTCCATACTTCGGTGGCATAACGCCCCGAATGGATTCAGCTCCACCCTCTAGACTTCACTCTACTCCACTCTTATCGAACATCTAACTTAAGCCCAACTCAAGAGAACAGCCCACGTAAACATTCCATTCTACTTTCATGGAACAGGGCCTACATTGACTATCCGAGACTCCTCCAAGGATGCTCAAATTCGGCAAGATTGAAGGAAGGGATAATAATTCCTCGCCCGGGACGTGAAGCCATGAGAGTGTTGCGATAAGTCTTTCGATACCTCCAGAGCAGCGATTCATTCATTATCCCGGATAATGCCGGACGCTACGCAGGTTCATCTAGTGCCCGATGTGGTATCCATGGTTATCTCGGTGAAATCCCTGTACTATCAATACTATTTCAGTTATCCATAATATGCTAGAAGCACGGTTTTACACACAGGAGGGGGGTATATTACGAGTATTACGCTCTAGCCTTAGGGCCCAATACAAGAACTATGTGTGATGCTATCTCCTGCAGTGTTGATAGTGCCGAATTTCCCTACATCACACTAATATGTGAACTAAAAAATTAGCTTCTCACTTTTCTAGAAATGTCAATCGGGTGATATCAAAAGCATTTCAGGCCAAGTTATTAAGTAGATCTTTTTCGATTAATAGGTGCACTAAACCCAATATGAGGGTGATGTTGCCAGTAACTGTGAGGTAAAGCACCCGTCGATATTTACTAACCAATATCCAGAGTCATGTGATAGCATTACACCTCTTTGAGGTTGAATCTGCCAATCAAACAAAAACGCTAATTTCACTAGTCTCTTTAGCACGGTGTAGGGAAATTCGGCACTATCAACACTGCAGGGGATACTATCTATGGCTATCGAGAGGCGGTATATAGGTTTCCCGGTTCCATCGGGGACTATAAACCATTGCCCCTGGCCCCAGCCGTTAATCTTCCGAATAATACTGCACTAGCACCATACTATATATTACAGCTACAAGGCATAATGCCGGAAGATGATATTTCAAACTATAAAATTTGATGTCGGGTAATGGCATCTTTACATAGGAGCTCTTATAGCAAAAAGGAAATCACCTCCGATAAATTAAGCTCCGTTCACCTAGACAAGCGATATCACAAAGGTTAGAGGATAGTCAGACAAAATAACCAAAGGTGGGGATATAGAAGCATATGTGGAGGATTATATACAGGGGAGAGCCAAAGTGGAAATGTGGAGTTGGGCCCGCACTCCGAGGACAAACCGTGTATTTAAAATCCTAAATTGGGTCCTCGATTCCTCCTCTAGAGTACAGGCCATCCATATCTAAACCCGATCAGGAGATACAATTACGTTATCCAAGCTTACCGTTAGAGCACTATATCCATTCGAGTGACAGGAGGTGCAACAATTCTCCCATGCTGCCCCCACCAGTAAAATCTCAGATATAACGAACTCGCCCAGACTAGTCGTGCAGGGAACTCAGACCCCCCCGATTAACAGAGAACTTGCGAACAGGACCAGATAACGTAAGCAAGTGCCTTTGGACGACCTCTTGCGCCATCCAAACCCCAAAAAAACTGCTGCACTACCAGCGGCCCGGGCGAGTTCGTTATACCTGAGATTCTACCGATATTTATCGATTGCCCACAGTTCTCGGCTCGATTACTCGATCCAATCCCGTACTGTGCTTTTATAGCTGGGAGTAGCATCATGACATATCACCCACCCAATTAATCACAAAAAAGAAACCATGACAATTGCTGTTTACATGATACCAAACCAGACTGTACCAAACTGGACTAGAAAAAAAAAGCTCAAACCGAACCGACAGAACCAAACCTTTTCCCCCATACTCACGTTCCCGCCCTTAGCTTGTACGAGTATTTACTTGCTGAACCTTTACGTAAAACGTACTGTAAGCCAGTAATTTTCCCCAACAAGGAAACCCCCCCTCCCCCACCGCGCTCCCCCCACCCCCCTTATTCTGAGAAAGGAAGGAAAAAATAAGTTGAGGTTTTTGTTTTCTATGCATTGGGCGGTGGGGGAGGGTGCCCTGTGATTGCTTGTTCGGGGTTCAGTCTACACTTGAACTTAACAGTGATCTCCCCTGCGTGGACCTGAGTAACTAACTCTTCCAGTTTCAGGTAGTTATGTGATTGTTCCTACGATAATTCCGGGGGATCTGAGCGCGGGATGGGGTGTATTCCCCTCAGGCGGTTCAGAGCAAGCTTTTGCTATATATGCTCAGAATTAGGCCCCCTTGCTGAGCCCTGGATAGATCGCACGGGAAAGCTTTTTCTAGTGCGATGGTTGAGGGCGAGTGCGGTTGATTTTTCGGTTACCCAAGACTTAGAGGTACAAGCAGGGACACCGACCACTTTGGAACATAGGGTAGATCTACTCCTGCATGACTCCCTTTTTCGCGGCCACAATGCTCAAGATCATGCTGTGGTGGTAGTGGAATACAGCCCCAGCCTTACAAGCTCTACGCCACTGATATTACACAAGAAATTCTCCATGCACTTCCTACCGGCATACGTCCAGATATCATAAACGGGACTCATGTGCTCCTACCCAAAGAAGCGATCCTCGTGCAATCAACCTCCGGCTAAGGAAGTTCGCTTTCTGATAGGCTTTAGATACAGTTTCTCATCCCGTGGCTATGGATTCCGACCATTAAAATTATATCCCTAGGTTATTAAAACAACTTGTAATATCAGCGAGTGCCAGTGGATAGTTTAGCAGGTAGAAGGAGGGAATGCATGTTTCTTTTGTCCAAGTTAATATCCAACATGATACTAAGAGTGAGCGCCTGCGCATGCTTGGACGGTCTAGCGTAAGACTTGTTTCGCAGTTACCTGTTTGGCCCACCAGGGGTATTCGTAAAAAGGATGGTTTCTGAGCTTTGTCCCATTTCATTTCATGTTCGCAGGAGGAGTATACGTTAGACACACATACTAAGCGTATCAGCATGACCTAAGAGTATATAACACCAAAGAGGCTGACGGAAAATAAAAGGAATTTTCAACGCATAACATAGGTGGTCCCCACGTTTGACATAGCGCAAGCGGGCTTTTGTCGCAGGTGACTTGCATGATATATGATCTACCCAAATTCCTATAATGGCAGGTTCGACACCCTTCCCCGAAGGTTAACTTTAATCTAACGTAACTTTTTCCATACACATAACATACAGTGCCAGATAGATAATATCGCTTCCCAAAGCTCCACCCTCTTTGCCTTCCATTGCTTAAATGGCTAACCCAGCTTAGCCCCCTTCTTTCCCCCCTCCCCCCCTTCCTTCCTCCCTCCGCTTCGTGAAACAAGCCCGGCCCCGTAATCGGAGGCTCTCGTACCCAATTCCAATTTCTGATCTAATAAATCCTATGCATTCAGAAAGCATATATCATAATATTCCCCGACAATAAATTCATAACTCTCCATCCAACGGTATAAATACTCACAACCCATCGCTCAACTCTCACGTGAATGCCCATCACAACAAATCTAATCATGTGTCGTAGCACATACAGTGCAAGCACCGGTATTCCACCCACACACCCCAAAAGGCCGGGCATAACGTACGCAATGGAATGGACCGGGATGCAAGAGATGTCTCATCCGGGAACTCAGATGATGATCAACCGGTAAAGAGTTTGGATGGATAGATCGGTGGGAAGAGTTATGGTAGCGAACGTTAACGAGGGGGGGTATTAGTGATCTAAACGTGCGCGAACGTTGTTAAAATGACCGAATTACCCCTAACAGAATAAAAGCAGCAATAAACAACATCGCTTATCGCGACTGTGTACCGCGCAAACTGTCACCAACTCCCTTCACACAATCAATCCCCGTAAGCCCACATAGCACAAACCACGGTTCCCACTCCCGGGCGCATGGAACACCAAAACGGTGATGAGCCCCCCTCTAAAATATGCCAACCGCAATCGAGTCCAGGGATATGTTAAAGCCAAATTGAGTTACGCGACAAACAAACAAAGCACCATCACAACTCCTCACTCTGGCAGCTCCCCACGAACCGAAACATGACCACAGCTCACATGTCCATGAGCCCATACTGAGCTCACCCACAAGCCCCACCAACCACCGACCGAATATTTTCTCACATAATCGGTATCATACCCCTCCCTCCCCCCAAACAAGAGCCTCCCCCCTCCCCGAGTTATGATACGTAACTTATAATATCTGTCCCATCGTCGGACATCACTGCTTGAGCGATACTCCACCCAATTGGCCGTAACAAAGTTGGGCTGCCACCATAACTCATCCCCCTATGCGTACGCATTCGGCAGCCGACCGGTCCGCGCATGCATACATCGCGATTACCGTATCGTATCGCATCTCATCGCTGGGCGGATAGATTGTTGGTTGTGGCTGTCGTTGTATTCATGCGTGACGTAATGGATTCCGAAGGCATTGGCATGCCGGCGATAAGAGTGACAGCGATATCGATGAGTTTGATCTGAAAAAAATAAAAATAAATAAAAAACTCAATCTGAGCGCCGGCGAGGTGTTGTTATTTGATATTATGCGATTGACGCGATTGGATTGGGGTCACGCTCCCGTGATGGGGTGGATGGATGGATGGATGGATGGATCCAGAGTGCGTGAATTTTTACCTATTGTCAGTCTCTGTTGGTTGTTGAATACCAGTATAATATAGTAAGCAGGATGCTGCTACTACTAACTACTACTACCGGTACTTCTAGTAGAAGATCCCCCACGTGGCCCGTTGGAAAGTTTATTTGTTGGATGTGGCGCCGCAGCGTAGTACTCAAAAGAGTTAGAGATTTGTAGTCGGCTTTGTTGTAACTGTTGTAATAGTAACAGTGTTAGATGACAATGACGTATTAAAGTAGTTACCCGTTGTTAGAACCAAGGGTCATAACGGTACATATCCTAAGTTGTTTCCCTCCACGGTGCTTTTAAGAATAGCCCTTTTGTGCACGATCGCATAGCAGCCCCTCGTCCGGCCTAAGGATATACCGCCGATCGAGAACACTTCACAGGCGTTTCATGGAACCCTCAGCAAACATGCAGTTCCTAAACCCTGTGTGCTCCTGTAACCCCCGTGTTGGTGATAGAAATGGCAGATCGAACATGTGGATCAGAGACCAATCCTCTTCCATGAGCACTAAGAAGCTACTCGTGAAGCTTAATAACACGAGACCCCTTGTCGGATAGATTCGATCGTAATACGTGCATAACTTCCGCCAAAACCACGGGTTCCAAGTTATCACCTGCTTCCAACCCAAGCCTTATCCAGGGAAAGCGCCTGCAGGGTACTGTACTCATTCCATTCATCAGCCATGGTAAAAACTTCATTATCTCAAGCAAAATACTAAGAAATGCTCAACAGAAGTTCGTAAATACACAATCAGTAAGAAGAAAAAGTTCGTAGTAATGTCCAGTCAGACAAACCCTGGTATTCACGAGCTCAACCTATCACCATTCCCACAAAGTCACCAACTTGGAAGTCAAACCTAAAGTAAGTGGCCGACTGGTGAAAATTCAGTTGTCCAGAGTTCGCAGCAGATCCAGCCCAGCCCGAGCCCCCGTAGAAATCATTACCAGGCCCACATGGTAACCCCAAACCCCAAAAAACCCACCGATCAACCATCCTTCCCATCGTCAACAACAATCACTGCCATTCACCGCCATCACTAAAGCGTCTCCAAATACCGTGCCCCGTACACTTAACATACCAGTCGTAACAGCTAAGAGTGAAGTTATCACTTTCTCAATCACCTTTCTGCCCACCGCCCCCCTCCTCCGCTTTGCTACAGATCTTTCCCCAAGCCCAAGCCATGACGACCGAAAGTGTGGTCCACAGGTGAGTTTAATGAGTAGAAAAGTGAAACGAGAAGTTCACGGTCCGTAGGAGGCCTTCTAGAGAAAATTCAAGTCACCAGTAAGCGAAAGTTATGCTGTGAGCGTGGTAGGTGGGTAATGGAGAGGAAGGCACTGTGGTCAAAACTAGTAGTTGAAATAGCTGGGCACCATGACGAGCTTTAGAGAAGGCGTGAGAAGAAGAAAAAAAGTGCAAAGCAAAGGGCAGCAAAAGAATCTCGCATCCCCCCTCTCCCTCCCCTCCTTCCTTCCTTCCCTCCCTCAAAACCCTTCCTTCCTCTTTCCCATCTTCGCAACAACCTAACCCTCATCGGGAGAATAGAAAGCTCCATCGAGAGGTATCATAGGATATCATGCCGAAGAATCACGCTTTCATCCCAACCTTGACAAAACTTGAGGAAAAAAAACGAAAATCGTCCACAAAAAAGGAGCAGGATCGATCTCAGCTCATTTCAAAAACTCCACTCCATCACCATAAAAGCATGTAATAAAAACCCAGTAGCGATGAACCCTCATCGCCTGCCAGCGCAGTAATTTATGATTCCAAGGAACCTTTGTCCGGGAACCCTTGACACACGCACGCACTCACACACATACTCACACATACCATACCTACAATAAAGGAAGTAAACAAGTAAGAAGACTGGATTACAATACATGGCATGGCATGACATGACATGACAGGAACGTCCATACATTCAGCATGCTCCCCGCCGTCTACCAACTCTACGATACGAACGTCCAGAACTTGACTGAGCCGGCAAACTAGCTGAACCATCACCACAACAGGCAGATAGACAAGAACGAACATGAACCAGACCACCTGATAAAGACGATGCGGTACAGTACATTACACGACAGAACCGATTTGCACCACGAATCCACGACGGCACGACATCGCGCTCAACAGCAGGAGAAGGAGGAGCAGCAGTAGGGCGACCAAGTGAGCAAACCAGACCAAAGCAAAAAGACCTCATACCTCCTTCATGCCCTCCCTCCCTCCTCCTCCCTCCCCCCCCCACCTCTCCCCCCTTCGCCCTTCTTCCTCCTCCTAACCTAGATTACCGCCGCCGTTGCTGCATCAATCCATCCCTTCATCGATCGAGAGGAACGACCAATACCCATAAATATCAGCCAACTTCCCTAAATTAATAAATAAATAATAAAACCCCCTAAATGAAAAAATAAAAATAAGAGATAAAAAATAAAAAAATAAACACTCACACAGCCTTTTCCATAACCATCAGCACAAACTCGACAAGAGAAAGAAAGAAAGAAAAGAAAGAGAAAAAGGAAAAAAAAAGATACCCACCACCTCGCCACACACACACATCCACCCACCACCACCACCCCCCCAATACGTGTCCCATACCAGTTCATAACACGGCAGGGTAGGGCACACTTCGACCTTTCGACCTTTCGACCACAAACCACCACCACCATAACCATAACCACAACCTGACAAGCATATCCCTCCTCGCCCGTTTCACCCGGGGCAAATCCTCCCCCCTCCCGCCCCCCTATCCTGGACACACCTACGCCCCCCTTGCCTACCCGAGTGAGAATGTGTGACTTCTCCGTGTTTCAGTGAGTATCACAACGCAGCGGGAGGGTGGATGGAGGGTTCATAACCCCACTATATCTGGTTGCGGTGTCGTACTATCCAGCTGGCTAGCTACTTGTGATGTAGACCTCTGCTACGTTTATTTTTGTTAGTTAGCCGGCCGCTAACACGTTCTACTCGTACACTTAGTCACTTAGTTCAAAGATAGATACCGTGCTTCAACAAGTGATGGATAGCATTGACTAGTTGATTGGTTAAGTTTATTTGGAGGCAATTCTAGCAAAGTTAGTTACCTCAGCTACATAGCTACCTACACCTCCGCAAGCACACAGAAGGATATACAGTACGAATGAAACGAAGTGAAATGAAAAGAAAAAGAAGCACACTGCAAAACATAAAAAATGGCTAAGGAATACGTACAATGTACCCTAAAAACAGATACCCGCCAACAAATGAGATACAAGAAGATTGGGGAAGAGATACATGGTAAGAAAAAAATAGAGAGGAAAAAAACAAGAGAGGAAGAGGTGAGTAAGTAAGCACGGCTACAGTACCCGGGTTTGATTCGGAAAAAAGGTAGGAGAGAAGAGAGGTGGGGGGATATCGAGGAGCGAAGACTATGAGAAGTTTTGGTATAGACGTAAGAGTCGTAACGGTCGTTAAAAATCATTAATGCAGGGGAATAAATCAGCAGAGGGGTAAGATAAAAAAAGACCCGTAGTAAACGTGTCAAGATGATAGGATAGGTTATCGCAAGAGGGCAAGGGGAAAACGCTCAGCGTACTCCTCTAACGCGAGAGACGAGAAATGAAAACGCAATAAAAACAAAAACCCACCGCCCCATTCATTTCAACCTTTCGCTGTAAAGAAAAAATTCAGTCCTCCTTTTTTTGATTTTTTTGAAACAAAAGTAAAAAAAAAGTTCCGATTTATCCCAAATAAAACAATGCGTGCCACCCTATTTCCTTTTTGCTCCATATTCCTTATACACTTCCAGACAGAACAGAAATCTAATATCAATTGCCGCGTTTTATATCATTGGTCTTTTTTTTTGTAATTTTCCGAGTTTAGGATGAGGATCCGGAGGGTTTCGAACGACGGCTCCTCTCCAACCACCTACGCTTCCCGGCTCTGGTTTCAAGGTGCGGTGCTGTTGAGGTGACATCTGTGCCTGCTGCCATCATACTACTCCTCATCTTGTTGCGATACGCGTCCACTATAACCCATATTAATGTTAGATGTATCTCAAATGATCGTGAAGGAGCATTATGACCTACGAGCTCGTTGCAAGAACATTGTCCTCCCCGCAAAGACCCTGGATTGACTCCACGACATTCTGTAGCCGAGCTCATTCAAGTCCATTTCCTTCTTGCGCTTGAGTCCAGATGGTGGGGGAGGAGCAATAGTCATGCTAGTTCCATCGAGCATGGGAACTATCACTTGTGTTTGTACCTCTGTCTGTGAATCGTCCTCCATCTGAGATGCCATGTAAGAGCGGGGATACACAGAGTTGGACTTGCGGTAAGAATCAGGAATTTCCTGCATGTGGACTTGGTCAAGCATTACGCGAACCCGAACGCGGGAGCCACGATGTGGGTCATCGACGAGAATGAACTTTCGGCGTTTGTGATCGGGAATGTCACCGAACAGTGAAGTGTTGGTGTTATTCGGGGGAGTAGACGCGGTTACTGCCGTAGGAGTGTTAGAAGAAGGTCCCATTTGTTCCATTCCATCGTGCATCGAGGGGGGCATAGAAGCACCTCCAACATTTTCTGCCGGATATGCAGCTGGGTATCCATGAAATACTTGTCTGGGTCTTATCTCATTTCCACTGGTTGGTGCCTGGTGGTGGTGGTGGTGGCTAGCATGCCCGTTGCTAAATTCCTCCCCACCTGCGGCTGGTGAAAGGTGCCCAGAGGTGGATCTGGAAGTGTTTGCTGAGGGCATTTGCCCCTGAACCCCTCCAAATTGAGGGGTGTGGTGATGATGCAGCATAGTCCCCATATCTTCTTCTCCATTCTGAGCTGACGAAGAATCATTCGTGCCAGGATGGTGGTGATGGTGAAGTTGTGGCTGCGAGCCCGGAACAATCCCTGGGCCCTTCAACCCCAGTCCTGCGCCTGCCGAAGGCACGCCATGAGGGGATCCTGCACCAAGATGGGTCTGAGCAGCCTGTGCATTTGCTTTGCGATTGTTAATTTTTGCCATCCTTCGAACCCTCCTACTTCGCAATCTAGGGTCTTGGTTAGAATTTCTCCAGCTATCTACAGCCCGTTGAATCAACCCCCGCTTCCCTCGTAAGCATGGATTCAATTCTGCCAAAGCCCAACCCACGGTATTACACTCAGTTTCGTATACCAGTCGGTTACCACGATATTGATCTTTAGAGCAGCAAGCACGAGGATATACGCAGTTTTCTGTCTTAAAATCGTGAGAAAGGTTATCAACAGTGACTGACTCCACATCGCAACGGATGGTATATTCCATCTTAACTCTGTCTCGGGAGTACTCGAAAGCTATCCACTGTACACCATTATTGTCTTGTCTCACAACCAGCGGAGTAGTAGCCGGGATAGGTCCTGGGGCGGCATTGGGGTTGATTGAAGCACCCCCCGGTCCTGGTTTTGTACCCGAAGACGGGGTGGAAGGCGAAGCTCTATGAAGTGGTGTTTGAGCAATCTTCGCAGTCGATGAAGTGTTTGGGGCCACATGTTGGTGGTGAGGCTGCGGGGGAGTCATGGTTTGCCCTGAAGTTTGTGACATGAGGAGCGGTCCATTGTTCAAACCATGATGTTGAGTTTGGCTTGGGTAGGAGGGAGGGCCTGCTGGAATCGGGGGGTATTGCTGTGGATAGCCGTACATCGAGGTTTGCATGGGCTGTGTAGTGTAAACAGACCGGTGGTCTGGCGCTGTGGGAGACGCGACAGATGCAGGTGAATTGGACTGAGGAGTGTGGTAAATAGGGGGATACTGCGGACGATTCATCGTGTGCGTTGCCATAAGATCTGTTCCCTCTGCTAATGCAATCAATGGTGAGCCAAAAATGCCTGAAACCTGGTGAACTTGCCAACAAGAACTAGCAAGAAGAAGCAGGCAACAATATATTCCCAAGAGAGTAAAGAGAAAAAGAAAAAAGAGCACAACGCGAGGAAAGAAACAAGCAAGATTTACGCACCTTGAGATGGGTAAGAAGGGCCACTACCGCCTGGGGTGCCGTAGGGGGAGGGATGGGTATAATAGGGGATGTCTTGCGGATGAGGATGCTGAGATCCGGGCAGACTAGGTGACTGAGCAAAAGGTGATTGATGTGGAGGAGGATGTGGTGACGGGAAGGTGGTTGACGAAGGAGTGGGTTGTCCTGAGTGTTGCTGTTGATGGGGTAGGCTAGGTCGGGGATGCTGGCTCTGCTGCTGCTGCTGTTGCTGTTGCTGCTGTTGCTGTTGTTGGGGATGCTGGGTTGACGCAGATGACGGTGGCGGTGGGTGCTGCTGGGAGTGACCTGGGTGGGCATCCGGTTCAGTGGCCGGCTCCTCCTTATACCCTCCCACTGACTGATGTGACATTGGGCCAATGTGGGACTGGTATGATAGGCCCAGTGTTGCTGCGAGGGAAGGGATGGGATGGCAGCGGTAGAAAAGCAACGGACAGGAGAAGAGAGGGTGGAGAGGCGACTACCTGCTCGAAAATGACGGCGGTGATGCTTGCTTGCCGTAAGATCTGTTTCTCCCGTGTAGTTGGGGCGTGGCACAGCACCTGAGCCCAACGTTCTGGGAATACGTTCCTTTTTTTCTAGCTTGATGCTTGACAGTGACAGGATTCAATCTTTCTTCCTCTTCCTCTTGCTCTTCCTCTTCTTCTCTTTCTGGGTAATCTCTTTTAGGCTTCTCTGGTTAGTCTAGTCTCTTGAGCTGTAGGTATGTGCGTATGTATGCAAATGTACTGTACTGTACGTTGACAAGCCAGCACCACTCAAGTACTCGTAGGCAGACGACTCGAGGTAGAACACACACCAAAAAAAAAAAAAAAAAGCAAGCAAAGCCGGCAGAGAGGGGAAAAGAGAAGGGGAAAAAAAAAGGAAAACGCTGAAAAAGGAAAGAAAGATGAGAGGAAGGGGAAGGGAAAGAAACCACAGAACGGCAATATGTGTGAAAAGATGAGCGCACGATGCAGAAAACGGTCTTTGGCTTATTCGAAAGTGGTAGTCCCAATACCGTACTAGTTTTAATAGATCAAGAATCAAGAGCTTCTCGAGACCAGGAAGTGCCGGAGGCCCGATTCGAAGGGAAAAAATGAATGACCGTTCCCAAGTAAAAATAAAATTCAGGAAGAAAAAAGAAAGGAAAACCAAATAAAAAGAATGATGTAAGG
>Ga0307509_10000660_pt1 | contig 58584 bp, 73 predicted proteins | sample 10_EM_MG_FD_202245 | JGI IMG/M metagenome (GOLD analysis project Ga0307509, IMG submission 202245) | Populus trichocarpa ectomycorrhiza microbial communities from riparian zone in the Pacific Northwest, United States - 10_EM | ecosystem: Host-associated > Plants > Roots > Unclassified | place...
CTCCCCCCCCCCCCCCCCGGCCGCGCCCCCCGGGGGGCGCGCGCCCCCCCCCCCACTTACAGTCATCAGCCACATGTACACTGTCTGAGCGATCCATGATATGTTCGTTGCCTGAAAGGGAAATATCCCCGACCTTTGGGCTAAGGTTTCGACGGTGAAGTGCCATAGCAGCAGGCTGCTCATGAGCAAGGATATGATTAATCGAATGATGAACGCGGTGAGCTGTGAGATGGAGTCCCAGGGCGCTTCGACGACTTCTATGTAGATGTTTGGGTCCGGGACCAGGAGTTCATCCCGACCGGTTACCTGGCCAAGGAGTGGGGTTTCCTCATCCGCTTCATCCAGGCGAGGAGAGGTGATGGGGGTGGCCATCAGAGGTGGAGAGGTCTGGGGGGAGGGGGGGTGTTCAGTTAAGAGTTAGAATACCACTACCAGAGCTGATTTGTTGTGATACCGGTACCAGCTCAAGGGAGCGAAAATTCGAGCGGCGAGAGAAACCTTAAGCGTTTACACCCCTCCGTAAGCAAGCAAGACAAGGAAGGAAGGAGCTCGGATCATTCTTATAAGCCGGGCCTCGTAGCCTCCCCCAGGTGCCGCTCGGGAGTGATGTGTGTTAAGAGCTTACCGTATTCTCACATTCCACAGCCTCACCCCCGTGACCCGTGACTCTTACAAAATAGTTCAGACCACGAGTGAGAGCACATGATGATAACACCCCGATTTCTCCCGCTAAACCGCTTTAGGATAACAGTGATGGACCCTGCACGTGGAGGGATCGCGTTGCTTCGATAAGCTGCATTGCTTTTTTGTGCCGGAAGCTCTTTTGTCCCCTCGAGAAATTCAATGGACCACCGTAAATTGCCTACCGTACTGCCTTAACGACGAACGCAAATCACTCACTACATATCTGTCAACTTGGGTGTTATTCGGCGGCGGGGGAAAAGGGAATTGGGGGAGCTCACATCGCTCGTTTTCTTGCCGTGGGCAAATTGCTGCCGTTGTTTACCCGCCGTCTGATCGGGATACTATCTGTGCTGATAACACCGGATATATAACTTGAAGCTATCTTTTCATTTCTCTTTTCTTTTTCCAATTTCTTGTTTGGTCTGGGTGGAGCTTCTGGTCGAGCTTAGCTTTTCAAAGTCTTGATCATACGAACGAGCTGTTCATTAGACAAAGCTACGCTATCATGGATCCGTTTACTTTCGCGAGCTCGAGGTCGCTGGAGACGAATGTGGAAGTGAGGATGTGAGGGGCTTTTCCGTGTTCTTGTCGCTATCTTTGTGGGTGGTTTTTGCTGACGGCGATGGCTATAGTGATTCGCTTGAAGGGCAGCGGTCATCCCTAGCTTATACGACGCTTATGGCGGACCCTAGTTTGAAGCATGTTGGGTCAAATACGGCGTATGTCTTTTTTCTTTCCTCCTTTCTGGAGGCCGTGTTTCCTGAAGGGTGGGGGGATTGGAGGTGAGCTGATGGGATAAAGGCCATACTCGGATATGTATGTTACCGCGCAGCTGTTCGCTGATAGTAAACCGTTAGCGGTTCCGGTGCAAACCTCTTATAAAGCGTTTAAGAATCAGAGGGTGTAAGTGCTGCTCTTTTCGCTTGGATGGGATTCTTAGGTTAGGGCTAATACGGGAGAGTGAGTATAGGTGGTCGGAATGGCTCACGGTGCCAGTGAAGTATTGCGATTTACCTCTATCGTCACAGCTCGCGGTCACAGTATGGGATTTGGCTAGCCCCGGAAGGCCGGTGCCGTTTGGAGGGACCACAGTGGCTTTGTTTGAGAAGGATAAGTACGTTCTGGGCCTCTGTTCTAAGGCCTTGCTTCCGGCTAACACCATTAAAATTATAGTAACCTCAAGAAAGGTCGACAGAAGTGTAAGGTCTGGCTTGGAGTTGAAGCCGATGGCTTGAGTGACACTACTACCCCGAGTACCGTTGAATCGCATAGTGAAATGGATCGTCTCGAGAAGGTAGGTATTCCCATTGCTATTCGGGAATAACGGACAAGTACTAACTGCTCGGATAGCTTTTTAAGAAACACGAGCTTAAGGAGCTCCCCCGAATAGACTGGCTGGATAACCTAGCATTTCGCCAGATTGAAAGAATCAACAAGGAAGCTACGACTGAGGATAAGAACGACCACTACCTCTTCATCGACTTCCCTAGGTTTGATTTTCCAATCGTTTTCGCCGACTTTGAATACTCAGATCATAATCGCCGGGATCCGTCGAATCTTTCACCTACAACCTCCACTGTCCCTTCCTCCTCGGCCCAACGTTCCAGTCAGGGTGTCGGCACTGGCAGCGGGAGTGTGTCAAGCTCTAATCGGATGATAGTGCCGGTTTACGACCCTGAGAATCCTCGGGATAATCCGGCAGAGTCTAAGCATCGGAGGCTTGTCCGGTCTCACAGGAATGGCCCGCTAGATAGAGACTTGAAGCCGAATGCTAAAATCCGCGATGAGCTGAATGAGATACTGAATTACAGCCCGACGCATGACCTTGCTGGTGCGGAGAAGGACTTGTTGTGGAAGTTCAGGTTCTACCTTACGCGAGATAAGAGGGGGCTCACCAAGTTTCTCAAGAGTGTGGCTTGGGGAGATCCGGCGGAAAGTAAGCAGGCTGTTCAATTGTTGCCTAAATGGACCGAAATTGACGTTGATGATGCCCTTGAGCTCCTGGGTCCTGGATTCGATAACCCCGCTGTCAGAGCGTATGCAGTGGATCGGCTGAGGAAGGCTGATGATAACGTGTGCTCCCTAATACCCCCCCACTCTTTTATTGTGGTCTTACACATATTCTAGGACTTGCAATTATATCTTCTGCAGCTGGTACAAGCTCTCAAATTTGAGAAGATCAGAACAGAAACAGGGCCGGATGCAGCTGCAGACTCGAGCCTGGTGAACTTTTTAATTTCGAGAGCTTGCATGAACGAGACCTTGGGCAACTTTTTCTATTGGTATCTCATGGTTGAGACAGAAGATACCAATCAGGAATACAAGAGGCTGTTCAGCAAAGTTGCATACCAGTTCCAGGTTGCACTGACCAGAATGCCGGATGGCGATAAGAAGAGGGCAATTCTGAAACGACAAGCAGAGTTTGTTTTCGGAATTGGTGAAATATCTAAGGAGATACAGAGTAACAAAGATAGCCGGCCTAAGAAGGTTGAGCGTCTGAAGCACGCGTTATCTGATCCTAAGAATGAATTAATCTCTTTCGAGCCGGTTCCTTTGCCTTTGGATCCTAGTGTTACGGTTGTTGGGTGCTTTCCAGGTATCATTTCTGCCTCCAAGTCAAGTGTTATTGCTAACCTTGCTACCAAGAGTCTTCCAATGTCTTTAAATCCTCACTATTCCCACTTCTTATACATCTAAAGACGGACAAGGGCGAGAGATACCCTATAATTTTCAAGACCGGAGACGACCTTCGTCAGGACCAATTGGTCATCCAGATTGTAACCTTGATGGACAATCTTCTAAGGAAGGAGAATCTGGATCTGAAGCTCACACCCTACCGAATTCTTGCTACCAGTGCATTTACTGGTGTTGTGCAGTTTGTCGACTCCCTGAGTCTGGCGAGTATCGAGCGGGGCGTAAGCCTTGTGGCTGGAATCCTGCCGTATCTGAAGCTGAACAATCCCGACTCCACGCAGGAATACGGAGTGAGGGCGGAAGTTATGGATACGTATGTCAAGAGTTGCGCAGGGTATTGCGTAATTACGTATATTCTGGGTGTCGGGGATCGGCATTTAGATAATCTTTTATTGACACCTGACGGTATGCTGCCCTCTCCCCCCCCCCCCGTCCACTTCTTTATCTATCACCCATTGCTCACAGATCATTGTATAAACGGTATGGTAGGCCACTTCTTCCACGCTGATTTTGGTTTCATCCTTGGCCGAGACCCAAAGCCATTTGCCCCCGCCATGAAGCTTTGCAAAGAGATGGTGGACGGAATGGGCGGTGCGAATTCCCGGCATTACAATGACTTTAAGAACTACTGCTACACGGCGTACACCACGCTGCGCAAGTCTTCGAACTTGATACTCAATCTATTCGCGTTGATGGTCGACGCCAACATTCCGGATATCCGGTTGGAGCCCGATAAGGCTGTGCTGAAGGTTAAGGATAGATTTTGCCTAGAAATGACGGAGGAGGATGCTATCAAGCATTTCAGGATATTGATTGACGATAGCATGAATAGTGTTTTGCCGGTGTTGATTGATAGGATGCATGGACTTGCGCAGAAATGGAGGAAATAGGTCAGATGGGGGTTAGTTAGGAGAGGTTGCGGGTGCTGAGTTATCCCCTTGTATGATATAAATTCTCTCTTGACCAAGAATCTCCAGTCTGTAAACAGCTTGGAGACGAGGAAAAAATAATGAGGAAAAAAGACAACAATGTATCCGGCATTACAAGTTAGGTCTATGATAGCTAAATAGGCAAGGCAAGACAAAAAGGAAAGCTGGCTAGCAAGTAAAATGAGATGAAAAAGGGAAACCCCTACAAAGAAATCCCCCCCTCAATCCCGTCCAAGCACTTATCTTTCCGTCGGTCCGTCACCAAGCCTGAGCAATAACCTCCCTCCCCTTAAACCTCCCTCTCAACAGCACCCTTCACCTCCCTCTCACTCTTGAACAAGAACGGATCCTCCACCATGCCCTCCACCCCAGCAGGGACATACTTCCTAACATACCTCTCCACCCACTCCCCCGGAATGCCCACAGCGTCTCTAAACCCATTATTAATCCTGGAGATATACTCCTCCCGAGGACGTCCATCCGTGGTCCTTATCGTGTCAATGTAGACCAGCACATCCTCCAGAACCCTCTCCCCCTTAGCCCCCTCCCCTCCTTCTTCCTCCCCAGAGGAGGAGGAGGACGAGGAGCAAGGGGGAGTAGTAGTAGTAGTGGGGGGGAGGAGTTTAACGGGGTGCTTAACCCGTTGATACCAATATGGCACTCCCTCACTCAGGTCCAATTGCGCCTCGTCCGACTCGCTGATCGTGTAGACGACGCCGTATGCATCGTGGTCGTGGCCGCCGCCGCCGCCGCCGCCGCGGTTGGTCGTGGGGACTAGGTTTGCGTAGCCACGGGTGTTGATGTGCCAGCGGTGGTGGGGGAGGAGTGCCGGGCCGATTAATGTGTGTCCTGGACAGCGGCGGTGCATTTGCGTGAGCCAGAGGTTTGAGCCATAAGCGAAGTAGTAGGTTGGGGGTTTGGTGGTGGTGGTAGTGGTAGTGGTGGTGGTAGTAGTCATTTTTGGGTTTTGTGGTTTCATGTTAGAAAGTGGGAGTTTTTAAGTAGTGTTTTTGTTTGTTTATTTATTCAAGTATGATAGTAGTAGTAGTGATGGCGGTGGTGGTGGTGGCGAGGGATGGGAGCAAATGGAAAGGAGGGAAGGGAAGGGAAGGGGTGATAGGGTACGGTACTTATACTGTACGGTACTCGAGTACAGTACGGGTATCATACTCGGACAGGAAGGTATGCAAGTGATCCCCTTCATTCATGCCAGAATCTCACCGCCCTTTGCTGCACAGTACGTACGAGTACTGCCGTAAAACCGTCCTGTGATCCTTTGAACCTAGGCCCATTAGAGTAAGGTATGGCTATAATCACTCGGTGGTGACTTGGCCAATAACAACACTTGTAAACCTGATTAGTCAATTCATCTTTTTTCCCTCAAGTTGTGGCACTACCTCCTTATCAGCTTCGGCATGCGGCGGTATCCCGGTACACGGTGCACATACTGTATCGGCAGGGAGGGAGCCAGGCTGGTCCGGGGTGGTGGCTGGGCTGGGGACTCCGACGGTATTAGGCCATCACGCGAGCACTTGACCGATACGACAATAAGTGTTGAGGCCCCCGGGAGCCCATGCATAACCGCCCCTTGGCAGGGGTGTCAAGAGCCAATTTAGCCGAAAGCCTGCCACAATGTTCCGGAGAAGCACAAACGGCATCGGAGAATAAATGAGTGTAGAATGGCTTCACTGCACAGTATTTGTGGGATGACTGACGTCAACCTCCACTCTTGCCGTATTCCATCTCGAAATGACTCTTCACACCGGGAGTTTACGCGCTTTATCTCGAGTCCTAGAGACCTTCAGCTAAAAAATCACCACCCACTTTCTTAATGCCAAGTGCCCCTCCAACACCAGTTACTCATAAGTTAACCCGTTCCGATATCCCAATTTAGCTATAGCACAGCAAGAGAAATAGCAAAGACACCAGCGGGGACAGTACTCGCTCGTCTTTGCCAAGAATACCTCCGCTAGCCGATATTTTGCTGGAGTTCTCACCAAATTTTCGGCTCACGGAGGTATTCTTGGCAAAGACGAGGGAGTAGAGTGCCTTCAGACATGAATCATAGCTCTCTTGTGTTTTTGATCATCGTCAACCATATCCCGCCGCCCAAAAATCCGCAGAATGGACTCAGAGCAGCAGGACGGGTTGATGAGTCATATTTGGCTTTTGAACATGTTTGTCATCATTAGGCGATACAACTCGACTATCCCGCGCAGTAAATCCGGTCCCAATCTTCCCGGCCTCCAGAAAAGCAGACCGACGAGGGATCTCCGGTAGAACATTCAAACCTGTGGATCAAGATCAAGATTAGTAGACCGCAAGGCAGGCTCACTGTGTGGAGAGCTAACTTACCATCTGCTCAGATTGAAAACTACATTAACTCCATCACTGACCTAGCAAAGACTCCTTCCCCATCCCCAGACGATCATCCGCCCAAGCCCCCATCTCTAAGGAGAACGTCGAACGAGGTTAGGTACAAGAGCAAGTGCCGTTAGTCTCCGAAGTGCTGTGCAAGCATTCATTCATCACTGCACCCACATGTCCTACCTTCAAACTCCCCACCAGCCAACTCAACCTCTTCCCTATCCCGCTTCAACCAAGAAGGCTACGGCGGAACAGGAGGTCGAGGGCAAGAAAAAACGGACCAAATGGACCACAGCAGAATAGCCAAAGCCATATCCGACGGAACGCCAGGAAACTCTACGATCTCTGTTCGCTTTCACCCATGTCGTGGACTTCGTTCAGGAAACAAGCAGCAGGCTCCAATGTTCAAAAAAAAAAAAAAGGAAGCCCAACAGCTACTCCCCAAACTCCTCGGGGTAGTGTGCTCTCTTTTTATCATCATCGAGGATCCTGAGTTCTGTCTAGGTTAGTGTTGTGCAAACATATATATAGATTTGTTGACTTACCTTTGTCTGAGGAAGGAAGGGAGGAAAGGAAGAAGGGGAGACGCGTTGGCTTGTACTTGTAAACTGCCAAGCGTGCTCGGTTCGCAAATCCCTAACCTTGACCACCTCTTTTTCACAAGGGGTGCGTCACTGACCGGGTTTAGGTTGAGCCGCAAAGCGCCCCTCCTTACAAGAGATCGTACACAATTCTGTGGTACACTTCAGTCTCTCATCTCACAACGGTTATCAATTCTGGAAACCATACAGTACAACCTTGCAAGAATAATGTCCAAAATAATTTCCCAAGAACCCCTCATGACCCAAGATGCAAAGTGGGTCAGACTTGTCAAGTAAAGCTATCTAGATCCCTCCCCTCGACCCCTAAATTAAGCTAACATAGTTCACTGCTCAACAGGACTATCTACCTCGACCCCAACGGGGTCGAAAGAACCTGGGAATCCAGCGAACGCTGCACTCGTCCGGCGGGCGTTGACTTTGATGGCGTGGGAATAATTGCAATTCTGGAGAAGCCGGGAGCTCCACCGGAATTGCTATTGCAGAAGCAGTACAGGCCTCCCATCGGAAAGGTAGGAGCGCCTTATGGCTCTGTTGTAGGCCAGGTGCCGGGGCGACTTGGGCTAAGCACCGGTTGAATTGACAGACTTGCGTTGAGATTCCGGCTGGCTTGGTCGACGCTACAGAGTCACCTGAAGAATGCGCTATTCGTGAACTGTTTGAGGAGACGGGATATCATGGGGTTGTTGTAGCGGCTGAAGATGCTGGAGAGAAGAGCTGCTTAATGTTTAATGACCCTGGTTGGTACCCTATGGCTCCTCGGCACTCTGGCCTACTTGCTGACCAGAGGAGGAATGTGCAATACCAATCTTCATTTCGTGCATGTCAAGATTGACCTCACTGATGAACGCAACCAGAATCCAAAACAGCAGTTAGAGGAGAACGAGTTCATTGAGGTATTTACGATACCTCTGAAGGATCTTTATAAGGAGTGCAGGAGGCTGGAGAAAGAAGGCTATGGAATCGATGCCAGGGTTGGGTCTCTAGCTGAAGGGTTTGAGGTTGCAAGCAAGTGGAAGTTCATCTAATCTAATACAGTCAGGGGGGGGGGGGTAGACATTGATATCAGCTGCTTAGATAAAATACCCTGATTCACTGTCATGAAAGTACAAAAACACCAGCACACAATTACGCTAAAGCTCGATAATAGATTCAAATTCTCCTCTCTCTTTTCAATCCATCCCATAGCGCAATTGCGCTCAGAGCTTTGGCATCTCGTGTCTCCTTCCAGAGATCCTCGAGTTTGACCAGCTTGAGGGTAATCTTCTCACCGTGATCCCTTATTCCTGTCAACCTTCCTTGCCAGTCCTTCAGCGTGTCTTGTGGTATCTTGTGAACATGCGCAAAAATCTTCATAAATTCGTCACTACCCCCAGGAGAAGGATAAATGACTTCCTCAAGCCTTTCTCTCTCCGCACTGGTAAAATCCTTCAACGCAAGCGAGGTAAGATCGATAAGTTTGTCCTCTGGTATCTTGATCCCGCACTCCTCCTCAATTTCATTGGCCGCAGCCCCTGCAAAGGTTCCAGCATCATCAATCATCCCAGCAGGCAACTCCACCATCTCCAGAGATCCCGCGGGAATCCGTGGTTGGACTGTCAATACAGCCCATCGCTCATTCTTAGCTCCCTCCGGTTCGAGGATGAGGAGGATGGTAACACTCCCGCCTCTGAGGAATACGGATCCGGGAATAGATTCTCCTTTAGGATTCTTAACAGATGTCAAGATTTTGATGAAGCCGATACGCTTCTTGTCTCCATAGCCAAAGAAGTCGACCGATTGGATGGTGATGGATTTGAGAGAATATTCCTCCCCATGGAAAGGATGGCCAGGGGAGGATGACTGTAATGAGAGGGAGTGTTGTAGCTTAGATAACCAAGAGGAGAATGGACGAAATTTGAGAAGTTGTTCTCGGGTAAGATCGGGTGTGAGGTTGACTTGAATGGTAGATGAAGGGAGTGTAAAGGATGACATCCTCCATGGATTGAAGTAATTAGTGAGAGAAGTCAAACGAGAGATGGATGATGAAGATGATGGGAGGTTTGCTTTGATCAATCTGATCATGGAATAGGGGGTGGAATCGGGGACGCAGTAGAAGAAGATACCGGTAATGAGGATGAGGGAAAGGACGATGAGGTTAAAGTGTCTACTGGTGGCTATGGGCATAATGACGTAAGAGTTATTGGAAGAGAAGAGAGGATCAAGGGAGCTATCCTGCATGCTACAAGGTGTCAATTGATGTGTTCGTTACCAGTACAGTACGACGTGCGGCTCTTTGAAGAAGTTTAAAGATCTCAATATCAACTCCATAGACCGTGATACTGTAACTTACAGCAGAGGTGATTCGATAATACCTGTGCCAGTATGCCTATCCGTGGCCTCAAAAAATGTGGCCCTTATTATACATTAAAATTTACACCAGCCTCTCTCGATAACGCCAAAGTTGGTGGTGGAGTCGATGGTAGCCATGGGTTGTGAAGCTCTGGGTACCGGTATTGTACCGAACCGTACTGTACGTGTACTGTCCCGGTACTGTGTATACTGTATGCTGACGACATCCTAGAACAATGTCGTAGCCCCATACCCGCTGACCCCCCCAATACAGTAAACTCACCACCATCACCAACTTCCTCCTGCTTCCTGTCGAGTACCGAAGCACCGTGCAATAAGTACCCTTACTGTGCCTTACAATACAGAATATTATGCAGTATTCAGGGACCCGATAATTGTAGGGCTGGAAGAAGGGGCGAAACCACAGTAAGTGAATTTTGGACAATGCTGTAACAGCCGCAATCTGCTCGAGGTCTGGGAATGGCTAGGAGCTTCTTAGTCCTCCCATGCATAAACGCTGCAAGTAGTTTGACCCTCCACTCCTCCACTCCCTCCCTCAACGCACACATTACAGTATCGATAAGCGAGTAGATCTCTCACTACGGCCCTACCCAACCCCTACAAACCTCACATCTTACCTCGCCTTTCAGAAACCCCCTCCCCCAACTCGTCTGCCCTCTCGCTTCGCCCATTCCATTTCTCCCCGAGAACCACCACCACCACCTTACCGTACCTATCTTCCCACTTCGACCCCTCCAGACACACCCTAACACCCCCCCCCTCCCCCCTTCAACCTCGCCCACATTCTATCTGATACCGCTAGTCCGGACATCTCACTACCCTTATAAACCACTGCAGCAGTAATACCTCCACCTCCACTCCCTCTCATCTTGGTTCCCTCCAACACCCGCCCCCAGCAACTGGAGCCGCACAATGTCGTCCGTCCCCAGAATGCCCGCGTGCACTCATAAAAGCCTCTCCCAATGCAGCCTAAGGGGTGAAAGGTGTTGCGCTTGTATAGATCCTTCAGCCTTTGCGAACACTTTACGTGCTCGCGAAGCTGCTCCTCATTCAAGGGCATGGGCGTCAGTAGCAAAATTCCGATCCCGAAGCCGGTCAGTAGCTATAGCTAACTCGTGTTCTGATAGCGTCCCCTTCTGCGATCCATGTAAAGGTGGGCAGTCCCTCCTGAGCATGAAGATGTTTACTAAGATCCTACATTACCGAAATTCAGATCTGCTAATATTCTAGAAACAGATTATTGGAACCCGGACTCCGATCAAGCGTTAGGACTCACAGCCGCGGATAACAACTCGCCTCCCCGGTTGCTTGCTCACATGCGAGAAAGCTTCATTAATAGGCACCCCCTCGTTTCTGGCCCGCTAGCGGGCTTCCGTAGCAGCTTTTTCCCTAGAGAATCACCGGACGACCTACTGAATGCAGGAGCTGATAATGACGCTCATGAACGCGCTCTCGGCTCTCGCCACTCAGAACAACTGATGCCGGGGAACTTCCCGAATAATGGGCCCGAAATCAGGGGGTTTTTCGCGAATCCTGCACCAGGAGGTAGCGGCTCAGGACTAGACGATTCCGATGACTCTGATGACCTACGAAGCCTGGAGAACAACATACCATCATCCAGCAATGGATCAAATGAACGCCGCTCATCAAACCTTTGGTCACTGTCCAATAGTGCTCAAGGATCTGAAGCAGAGATGCCTGATCTCCCCTCAGGGGCTTATACTCGGTTTGTACTTACTCAATGAACATCCCCCCCCCATTTCCATTCCTTTCCATGTACTAAGGGCTGCACTGTGTAAATAATTATAGTCCTACTGGTGCTCAGCCAGGCGCTCGGAGCGAAGTTACTATCAACCATATTATCAACGCGCATAGAAGTGCAAACGAGAGTTTCCTTGCTAGTGCGCATAGAAATGAGAGCCTTCGAAGACTCCGCAATTTACGCGATACCCGAGGTCCCTATGAAGCTGCTCTTTATGATCAATTCCGTGAGATTAGAGAACAGGAGGAGCGGGCGCAAGACCGTTTCAGGTGGACTGATCACGCTATGCCACGTAGCGGCCTAGATGATGATGATGACTCCGACTCTTTACCAGTAGCTCTGTGAATATCCTTTCCCTCTCTCATTTCCCCAATCGTTGAAGCTAATAACCGTTTTGAAGATCCCAACGAACTCTAACTGCATACAATCGTGCACAGCGCCAACGCCCAGATGGGCCTCCCGTACGCAGTGCTCTAGAGTCCTACCGAAACAGGGATCCCCACCACCGCCTTTCCGACAATCGAGCCTCTCCTTCGCGAGGTAACCTCGACGACGGGGCTCAAAGCTCTGATAGAGTTTCTGAGAGAGCTTCAAGGTTGAGTAGAGGAATTCTGGGGGAGAATCACAGTCTCTATGCTGACTACGCTGGCAGCTTCAGCCGTTGGAGGGGCCTCAGGCGTCCTCCTGGTGGTATGCACCCCGATCACCCTTCACCCACCGAACCGAAGGGATTAGATGAAGACAAGACTCGCCCGGAACCGCTTGAAATGGAAGCAATGAAGCTTGAATGCGAGTGTAAGATTTGCTTCGGACAGATCGCGGATACTCTCCTGCTGCCTTGTAGCCATTTGGCCATCTGTACTGTATGCTTGCACTTCCAGATCAACTTGCCCATATACTAACTTGATTCGTTAGTGGTGTGCCAATCAGTTGGGGATTAGACCAATTAGCGAGCTACACTTTGGGCCACCGATCCACTGCCCTGTCTGCAGGGTAGCTGTTTCGTCCAGGGTATATCTTGCACTTTCCCTCCTTACTCCCATATTGATACTGACTGAGTCGCGAATCAGATCAAGGTTTTCCGTGCATGATTTTATTCCTGTGTTTCCATTCAGTCTATTCATTGATCAGTGATAAATAGTGGCGCATGTTTGAATAAAACCTTGTAATAAAATACCTTTCACTTCTTCCATAGATTCATGCAGGCGTAACTAGAGCCTTTACCCTACCGCACTCGATATAAAATAGTTTCGCTCTAAGCACCCTCTACTCCTCGGTGTTTGGCTTCTTTCGGCTGGATCTTGTATGACCTCTGGGCTCTTGGAGTTTCTGGGCGTCCCGTCTCCCCTTCCCTCCACTGCTGGTGGCTTTGGAAGTTTACACAAACTGGTTTCCAGGCACCCCAGCGATGCTTCCACATATTTACAAATTGTGCGTAAACGCAATCACCGAATGACGGTATAGTATCAGCCTGAAACCAAACCTATGCCCAGTATTCTCTCATGGACGTTTCCCACGAGTGGGTTTCAAAGCAATTAGGTCGTCGATACTTTTGCGAATCGACAGTTCTCGAGTAGGTACCGTACATCTGTATATACCCAAGCCCGTCAAACCTCACCTAGACCTTCCTCAAAACACAAATACATTATGGATCGCCAAACCGACCCCCTTTTTTCCCTTCTCCCTCCCTTTTTTTTGGGAGAACTTGTTCGTACAAAACCCTGTATTCCACTTTCATCCACATGCCACAATTCCAACCGAGTGATATCTGATGTAAATCTAAATATCTTGGCACAAATCTCGACCCCACTACAACCAAACTTTTTCTTTCTTTTTCACCAGCAATTGCAATCACTCCTCCACACCACATCACGAACACAACCACAATGGCATCATCACCCTCCCTCCTCCTCCGCACAGCCCTCCTCCGCCTCCCCACCCCCCTCCGAGCAACAATCCCCACTCCCCCAACCACCAGACCCCTAACCTCAACCCCCACCCCCTCCTACGACCACCCAATCCTCATCTCCACCACCACAACCATCTCCCCACCCCCAGTCTCCAAATCAGCCGGTGGCGGCGGCAGCGGAGAACCAACGGAGCTACAAGAAAAAGACTGGGACGGCGACGACTTCACCTCCAGCGGCCACGCCGAGCTCCTCCGCCACCGCGAAGCCCGAGCCTACGCGCGCCTAGCAATGTACGAGATGCCGCTCCTGTCCAAGCTGTCCAAGCCCTTCCGCCCGCCGTCGCGCGCGGAGGTGCTGCGCTTCCGCTACACCACCTACTTTGGCGAGGCGCACCCGGCCGAGCGGAAGGTGGTTGTGGAGTTCGCACCCAGGGACCTCCTGGTCGGGCTGACGGAGGCGCAGAGGGGCAAGCTGGTCAAGTTGGCGGGCGCTAGGTTCGATCCGGCGAGGGGGGTTGTCAAGATTTCTTGCGAGATGTTTGAGCTGCAGGCGCAGAATAAGCGGTATTTGAGCGATTTGGTGGATAGGTTGGTTTTGGAGGCTAAGGTTTGTTTGTTTTGTGACCCTCTTGCTTTGCCTGGGGGGAAAGGCTAATGCGGGTTGGTTGGTTGTAGGATGATAGGGATGACTTTAGTGATGTTCCGTTCGATTTCAGGCATTATACGGCGAAATTGAAGAGGCCCAAGGCGCGGTTTCCAAAGGCTTGGAGGATGGATGAGGGGAGTATGGCTAGGATTAAGGAGGAGAGGGCGGCGTTTGTAAAGTTGTTTGAGAAGGGGGGGTGATACTGTTTAGTCAACGCTTCCTCTGTCACTCGCTCTCTCGCTCGCCTGCTGGGCTTTAGCTCGGGGGTCTGGGTTTGTAGTATAGGCACCCGCACCTCCGTGGTATATATGGGGTACTTTATTTTCTTTTCGTTTTCTCTTTGGTTCTTTGGCTCTCTCATACAGCATTATGGTATATATATATAGCTTGGGTGATATACAGCACCATGGGATTAACAGGTACGCGGAAAAAGAAGCGTGCAGATTGCAAAGATACCGCAGGGTGGAAGGAAGATAAGGCAAAACGATGACCACTCCTATTATATATTGTAAACGGAAAACCAATTGTCCATAGAAGTATATATACATAAAACATGGGAACAGAAACCCCCACCGGAATCTAACGCTTAACCCACGCAGGCATTTTCCTCGCCTTCAGGTGACCCGGCTTCTTCCTCTCAACCTGTCTGTGATCAACAGTAACGCACCCAGCTATCCCAATTTAAAAAAAAAAAGTCAGCAAATCTCAAAAACAGAAAAAGGGAAGAGAAAAAAAGAAAAATCCTCACCTTCCCTAAGCGCATGTTTCAAAGCAGGCTCATGTATCCTCAAGGCCCTAGCAATCGCCAACGTGCACGCCTCGGCCTGCCCCGTCAAACCCCCACCCTTAACCACAGCAAAAACATTATACCTATCCACCCGATTCGTAACAATCAACGGCCAAAGCACGCTCTCCCGATCATGCAAGCGCGAGAACTTCTTGTTGACGGGCATACCATTGACGAGCGCCTGCCCCTCCCCCTCCACCAAAAAGACCCTGGCGACAGCAGTCTTCCGGCGGCCGATGGCGTAGGCCCTCCCGAAATTGTCCGTCGTGCGCTCGACCTGCCTGCCCAACGCCGCGTTCGCGGGACGCATGTAGAGCGCCAGTGCGGTCTTAGTCTCGGCCGGCATGATGGCCGGGTCGATGCGGTTGAGGCGGTCGAGGATGTGGATGACCTTGTTGTAGCGCGACGGCTTCACCCGATCGCCGACTATGAGGCGGTATTCGTCAATGGTTTTCCAGCGCACCTCTGGAGCGTCGTCCCCGTGGATTGTGGGCAGGGCTTGGTGGCTGCGGAGGAGGTCTTGCAGGGCTAGGAGGTTGTCGTAGTATTCTGGGCTGCCCGTGTAGTAGGATGGCGAGAGCGGTGTTAGCCGGGTGCGGGGTGCGACTTCTGGGAGGGGCTGGGAGAGGCTGGTTAAAGCTGCGGCGGCGGTGATGGTATCGGTGGAGGTGGTCAAGAGGCGGGGGCGGTGGGGATGGAATGGTTTCCGGGGTAGTTGGGATGTCAATTGAGGTGTGAGTCGGGGGATCTCGGTCAGCGCACGGTGACAGCGCCGCAAGAAGGTGCCTGTGGTGGCCATGGTTGCGGCGGTGACTGAGGAGAGAGGTGAGATGGGGTTAGTGATGTCTGTCGTCTGATATTCACCACAAAGATTTGAAATTTAAATGTCTTGGCAAAGTCACATGCCTGTCTGAAATAGTAAAATTCCCGACCAGGCACGTTAAGGCTATGATTTCTTGAGGATCACATCTATCTTGGTATGATATCATACTGAAGTAATATATTTATGAAATAACATTACTTGAAAATTTTGGAGATGTGGTTAGACATGTCTATCATTTTTCGAACTCGAATTCGAACTGAAAAACAGGGATCTGCCGAAAGTTGTCTAAGCAACAATAGACATTTCAACAATCCTCCACCCTAACCTTATGAATAGCAGGGTAACCATAGCTTGGCAAACCCGTATTTAGCTAAGAAAACTCTCCTTTCCCCCTTTCTTCCTCCCTTCCCCAATACAACCACAATTGACAGAGAAAAGCAACCACAACTGAGCCAACAAGGTCTATTTTAGGCTTCTATTTTTCCTCACAACGTATCGACAAGAAACAACCTCCTTTCTTTCGAAAGTAAGTCTGATGTGTACTCATCTTCCACTGTGTATAGCCAATAAAGTGACAGAAATATGCCTATTACCCAAGGCATTCGTGAGGTCATTGTGGCCATAGCCAAAGAAAAACCTTGTGTGTGGAGTGGTGTATTTCCTTCAAAATGTTTAAACAAGATAATGGGTCAACGAACAAGAGGGAGAGCGATCGCTAAGAACCAATCTATTGAATAAGACTAGTTTCTCTCAAAGTCATAGGTGGAGTTACTGAGACATCAAGAGAAAGTTACACTTTTTAGGAACTTTATGCTTGGTATTCATTGTTTTCTATCGTTTGTTGGCCCGTTATCTTATCTATTGTAATAGAAGTAATTAACCAAACCACCTACTATAGGCTTTGTTTTAACCACTCAGACTTTGATTGCGGTGGGGATTGGTGATAGAGAACTCTCAAATTGCTAAGCACCCTGGGAAGAAGGATCTTGAAAAGCAGATGAATGATTTTCATCACACAACTGATGCTAAATTTACTGGCCTACTTGATGGCCAAAAGTCCTTACTTAATGGCTAAAGGATACCAACAGACTCGTTCTGAAAGCATCAATGGCACAATTAAGGCCGTTGACGGTTCACAAGAGTACCTACACTACTTTGTTGACGAAATGAAACTAGTTGCTAATTTGAACAAAAGTTCCAAAAATTCATAAGGAACTATTGTATGTCATGGAGTGCCACTACAAATTGCATAAATGCTAACTATGATTGATATTAGTATTTGAGAGATATTCAGGTTGTCCGGGGAGTTCAGGAAGTTTCTGGAGGTTTCCAGCTTTGGGTTTGTGGGCATTTACCCCCAATTAGTTCTTTATGTTAGCTGTTTACTGTGCTCCTGTGAGGCTGATTATCTCTGTGTGGGGTTTCTGTCTCTGCACATCAAGGTATGGGCTCCTAGTGTAATGACTGGGCCCCTGTCTAGGAGTGATCGGCTTGGCGGATGCACACTGTAAGCCAAAAAAATAATTTCCCCATTTGTGTGGGGCTCCTGCTAACCTGCTTCTATCCTATATTTACTCGTGAAATTCGCTTCTCTATGGGTGCCATGCTGTAGGCTTAAAAAAGCACCACTACCCATACTGTACTCACATGGCTGGATTGAAATCAGAAGGGCCTATTTTGGACCAGTGCATATTTAGTGATACTTAATCATATACAAGGGTCAGGCAATAAAGAATAATACTGTCCTAAGCAATGTTTCTGCAGCTGTGGTCCACTTTTGAGGACAACATTCAGAGAATTTATCCTATTTCCAATAATATCCAAATAATAAAGAAAAATTTCTGTAATTAATATAGATAACCTCTGCTCCAGGAAATTGACCACCAAATAAAACACTGAAAGATGCTTGCTGTGTGTGGTGCCCGAACCTCTGAACTGGTATACTGTTTCTTGCTGTCCTTGTATGGTGGTTAACTGGAAAACCCAATGGCTCATTCAAGAGACAAATATCCCTTGGTATTTATGTATAGTGATTACTCTTTTCTATCATATTGTAGTCTATATTTCCTATCTACAGGAGTATTGGCTAAAGATACCTCAACTTTGAAGATAGAACTTGATGTTAAAGGGTGTGGTTCAAGAGGTACTTCACCATCGCGATAAACTTTTTTAGGACAGCAGCTCAGTTGCAGTGTTCCCGACTTTTGTCCAAAATCAACCCATCCCCCCCTCCACCCTTCCACTCTTTATTGCCTGACCCTTGTAAGTATAAACTCGCCAAGCCGTGATCTTCATGGGGAAGACGCCACGAAGAGTAATTTATGATTCTAACCACAAGCTGAGATTTCACAAATCTAGCAATCAAAAATTATTCTAATGAATTTTCTCTACAAACGTTAAAAACTTTTTTAAAAAAAACCCCCGCTGCTATACAAGAACTAGCTACAACACCTGACATGCGATGGAGGTATGGTGCGAATCGTCTAAAGCGTGTACCAGTGGTGTTGCAAAATGTAATGCTTTATGTAAATTAGGGCTAGATTATTTAATAATGCAAAAATCATTTCTGGAGGTCAGTTGTTCAAGTCTTGAACAAAGTTTACTTATTATGGTATTGTTTTTACATTGAATATTTCCATGAAAGTATTTAATTACAGTTTGATTTTAATTGCAAGAAGAGTCTATTATACCTTTTATATTATTCAATTAAAGTACATTGCAGTCTAACCAGTTACATGACAATATGACTGCTAGTGGTAGTTTCTACTTGGAGGATTTACATACACCTTCAACCCATATAGGTATATTCAGTCTATCACTCAGGAGAGGATTGGGGTTATGGTAATAGTTAAAGCTACCTATGGGTGCTCAATTGTTTAATTATTATTGTAATATTACTTGAAGAAATTTTACAAAATGTACAAAAATAATAAACTGATCTCGAGACTTGAACAGCAGGCCTTGAGAAATCATTTTTACACTATTAAGGATCCTAACCCTGATTACATAAAGCATTACATTTTGCAACACCAGTGGTACACGCTTTAGACGATTAGCACCATATGTGATCACAGGGAAGACAAGCAACAGCGGCGAAACCAACAACAGCCGTTTCAACAGTCCCCCCCCCCCGCCCTGGCCTTACGAGTGATAATCTATGATCCTAGCCGCGCGTTAGACTTTACAAATCCGGCAATCAAATATTATTCTATGAAAACTCTAGTGAATTTTCTCTACAAACGTTAATTTATAAATAATAAAAAACAGAAACCACTACTATACAGGAACCAGCTACAACACCGAACATGCGATGAAATATATGATCAAAGGGAAGACAAACGACAGTGACATAACTACTGCGGCAGGATATTCCTAAGGTATTAGGAGCAATAAAACATACCCCAACAAACAACGCAGGGTTGTATCCTAATTAATCACATTCAAAGTATCATACGAGCCATTTCGGCACGCCCCGACTAGGCTGTCGTGTATTAGCCTCTATGGGAGGCCTGTCGGTCCGGTGCTCATCCAAGAGCCCCCTTGGTGGCGGGTTGAAACTGGTCTTCATTCCCTCTACGATATCTGAATGACTTGAACCTCTATATACTCCAAAAAAATGTTGAATAGGAAGCTGTCTCTATGTTTCCCGGCGTGGGTAATCCAGAGGGAGGAAGCCCAACTTCCATGATTCAATCGGGGACTCGTACACTGCACCTCGACTGTTCAAACATCTCGAATATAGCGACAACACCGGTGCCTTAGAATATATGTTAAAGTCCGGGTTCCAATTCCCTATGTGAGCTCGGCAAGTCAAATAAATCAACCGTATCCATTCCCTATTCATTTAGAACATTTATATCTGAGAGTCATGCTAACGCTAGCAGTAGTGTGCAAGGGCGTCAGGCAATTATGAGTACAAATGGTGGGGCGGGTTAGGAATGGCATACGCCTCTCTTGTGTAGCATCCTACCCACGAGTGACCCCAAACCTACCCCCCTTCTCACCAATATCATCCTCCATAACTTCTTTTTTTCACGGCAAATTCTACAATGACTACCGGAGAACTTAACTTGGCAGAACATCTCACAGCAGAAGATTAGGACCTGTTTGGCAAAAATGGGACCGTTCCGCTGGGCGACCGTTTCTGCTGTGAAAATGGCCCGTCCTCCGTTTTGAAACGGAAGGAAAAGGACGATTTGTATGGGGGAACGGAACGGAACCGTTGCATCCAAACAGGCCCTTATGAAACCACCCTCCAAGCCACTGGCCCTCCCAGTGGGCCAAGTAGGAGCCCGATGAAAAGGGCAGCAGGGGGCCGGGGAAGAGATCCCAAGTGGTCAGCACCTACCGATGCATTCTGACAGAACTGCACGAGAGATTGGCCCCGGAGGATGGCCACAGCCCTTGTGGTGGCCTCCAACTGTCATCGTTACAAGATGTCATGTAAGTTCAGTTGTCTTAGGCAGTGTTTGAACCTATACTTACCGATAACTAGTAACCATCATTTCGAGACGCACGTCAGGCACTTATGGCACTTCTTAGGGCAGAGGAAATCGAGAACGGCCGTAAAATGGCCAGTGGAGTTGCTGTGAGGCTGGGAATTGGGCTGCCGGGCCGCATTATAGAAATGATTGCTAGGACTGCTATTAATAGGGGGAGGATAGCGGAGGGAGCTCTTGTATTTAGCACCTCCAAAGGGAAAGAGCGCGCCGAGTGGATGGGGTTTGGATAGATTTGGTAGCCGATGGGCGGATTGATGGTTCGGGCCTCTCAGATTCCGAATTTTTATTATTGGGTTGGAGTCTTGTTGTTTTGACTCCTTTAGCTTGTTTTTTTCTTCTTCGTTTTGTTGCCAGAATTCCCGTTCTTCGTAGACTCCTCACCCGAGTGAAAAGGGATAAATAGGAGTTATCGTACAGTAAGTATATACAAAGAAACCCTCAGCCACAATACCGGTATATCATCTATCAACATCACATTAATTACGCTGAACATCTAAGCCGTACCCCAAACACCATCTACTTCCACTCGAACTATCAGGAAAATAGAAAAAAAATGAGCCCAGAATGCATGGCTTTATTACATGAAACCCTCTTAAAAGACAAGCCCAAATACCGAGAATTAGGACTTAGCTTCAGAAAAGATATACGGAAATATGACGACGCAAGCCTTGTAAAAGACTCCAAAGGAGCCGAAGAATGCTACCGGCCAGTTGGCAGGTGAGAGTGATGCAAACAGGATGTAGATGGAATAGAATGCAACGGCGAAGAAGTGGAAAAATAGCACCATTGGCTGGCGGATGATACTATGACACAGTCAGGAAGTACTAAGGAAGAAAAGTAAACGAAGACCTACCCGGCCAATAGGCCAACAGGCCCATCAATACATTGCCCTCCCCGTTGAAAATACCTAAAACAGCCCTTTTGCAATGTTCGTAGTTCGTTGTCTATGACAAACACCATCAGTAACCATACTATGTTGAACATTGCGGCAGGATTACCGTTAGCAGCAAATAAAGCGTACAATGCCTGCGCCAAGATATTGATAATAGAAGTCAACGATTTCCTCTCCCAGTGAAATTTTGATAGTTGCGCGAGGACCAAGTCGGTGTCAGCGAGATCCGGTATAATCTGCGGGCTCAGAAGGTCACTGATTAAGACCACATCATTAAACGCAACAGTCATTCCCCCACCAGTCAGTGGATGTCTCATGTTCATTGCGTCACCAAGCAGCATCATTCCCGGGGTGGTATTGGTAGAAGGTGGGAGGAACGAATTGGGCATAGAGGGAAACCGGTTTGCCTTGAGAGCCTCTTTAAACGAAGGTTGAATACATTCCGGCATGTCGGGCAGTACAACGTTCGTAAGGTGTCCCCTAATACCACCAGAGGCAGTCGAAGGGGCCTGTTGCATATCTATCAGAGCGCGAGTATCATGGGTGCCAATTTGATAGAGGAGGACTGGGGGATTGTTTCCCAAGACAACATGGCCGTATCCGGGGAAAGGCATTTTCGCATCTTTCAATTCGAGGGCAAAGAAGTGAGATCGGACCTGAGGTTTCTTGTCGATACACCTTTTCCGGAAATTTGACGCATATCCGTCGGCAGAAACAGTGAGTGAAGCAAAATACTAGCCAAGGTTAGTTTTCTACCATTCAAGATTAAAGCCACCCAATCAAGGACCCTACATAGTTCAACTCATCGGAGCCCTTTTTCTTGCAAATCACCCCCAGCACCTGACCCGAGCTTTCGTCCTTGATGATCTCCCGAGCAGTTGTCTCCACAATCGTGACACTGCCGATTACGCCACAGATTAGCACAGAGGCTCTAAATCACCCATAAGTAGGCCATACTTAGGTGCATCCCTTGCCGCCCCTCGCAACTTCATGATGAACTTCCCATGATGAAACGACCGACCTTCCGGTGCCTTCCCATCTGGGCCTCGGGGGTAAGGTATAGCAACCCCCTCCCCATGATAAAAACAATGATACCCATAAACTGGAATTGCATCGATACCCTCCAAGCAATCTAAGTCCAGAAGGAAGCCAAGAGAAACCAATCAGCATCATCAACACAGCGCCCGGATGGTATCATAACAAAAAAATAACAAAACTCCCACGCACCCCTTAACCCTAGCGTCTCAAGTGCCTGAACACCACCAGGCTGCAAGAGCTCTCCAACGATCCTGTCAGGCTCCGAAAGGTCCCTCTCAAGCAATAACACCCTCCTTCCCTGCCTTCCAAGCGTGAATGCAAGAGAGCAACCGATGATTCCAGCCCCAACAATTGCAACGTCATAGCTGTTGTCCCCCTTCTCCGGTTTCGCAGCTGCGTCTGTCATGTTGAAATGGCCAAAGTGACCAAAAGTGTCGTATCAGAAAAGGCAGCGAGTAAGAAAAACGAATGGCCGTACGACTGTTCTGGAGATATATCCTTGGTGGACGTTCACGAGGTTAAGAAGGGGAAAGGGTAGACGCGTAGGTTTTGTAGCCAGTGTAGGTTCTTGTCCAATCCAGGGGTGAGATCGTCACGCCAGCCCCAATAGAATTCACGTGAAAGGAACCAAAAAACGGTCGAGTCCCCGGGAGACCGAACCCGACACCGGACCACAAGGGACGATTTTTCGCCCTCTAAACAAGGGTTGGTATTTTACCTCACGTGACTGGCATTGTATCCTTCTTCCCATTTCTTCGGTTCATGAATCCTCACCCTTTCATGCAAGGCCCAGTACAAGCGATTGATGGTTCGCCAGAGGTGGCCTGTGCCTCAAATTTGATCAATGTCGTACCCAAAAGCTCACTCGCCAGTTTACATGTAGAACGTCAGACGGATTGTGATGCGAGCCAGTTTTACTCCTATGATAGGTGGCCCCTATTCCCAGCCACGTATAATCGCAGAAAACCACCATACAATTCTCCGCACTCCCATGCCTTTATACAAAACAATACCGGCCTATGGCTTAGGCCCCCATATCTGACCGAAAATGCACAGACGATGACGACTCTTGAGTAGGAAAAGGTTCGAGGGTGAAACTTGCATTCATTGCCAACTAAGTTTGTCTTTCATATCCCCCAAGCAAACACCTCCCCCATTAATACGACACCATCAAACGTGTTCCCCTTCCATCTTCGCCAAGGGGAACAATAAAACAAAGCCCAGGCCCTGCGTGAGAGGTATCCAAGCAAATAGAAAATCAAGGTAACGACAGTAAACAAAACAAAAATCCCTTTAGATAGAAAAAGAGAGATGGTAAGGGTATAAGTAATCGGAACAAGAACCGCCATGCTTTTCGCAAAATATACTCTTCAGAAACAAGAAAAAATGCAAAGCAAGGATTGACCACAAACCACCATTTCTCAAGAACCCCACGCAAGACACCAGTAAACAAAAACAAAAACATTACTTTGACAATACAAGAGGGCTGGGGGAGGAAGAGAGGGGGAGGGAAAGGAAAAGAAAAAACTATACAACAAGGTCGTGTACTCAGCATCTATGTAGACCTCAAGTATTGAAACCCAAGGCCGGGCGGCGGCGACCTTCGGATAAAATACCATTAAATTTTGGCAGTGTTATTATTAGGCAGCAAATCAGGTTGCGCGTTGTTGTCAGCACCTAAAAAGTCACAAATCCCACCCATTTCCCATTTCCATGTGATTGACAATTCCGCCCCTATCCGTCGCATCACTCCAGTAACAGAGGTGGAAAACTTCAAGGATAAAGTTCCGAAAAAAAATTCTTAACACGCTCTCACTAGCAGTGGTTGCATTCGATACGTGGTACCGGTAGGCCTGGGATCGTGGGAAAAAAGTCGAAAATGATTAAGAATTAGAAACCAAGAGGATATTCACAATGCCTCCACCAGATCCATCACACCCCCTGCATCACACATATTTCACCGCCGCCTCCATCGACCCTTATCGCTGCCGCGAAGCTGTGTAAATGTTAGCTTGCGCACGCCGGGCTGATTTGCAGGAGTGGCTGGGGAGGGGCTCACAAGGATAGTCAGGACCATCGACTCTTATCGAAGGGTGATGTCCCTGATATGATCGCTGAGAGGCGGATGGTGAGCCTGAACGATTACCATAGTTAGTTGATTTTCCTTCATTCGATGTAGTGCTGTAGCTCGAAATTGATGGGGACAATGGAGGTGTTCTATCACTTTCGTCCACTAGGGAAGCCGAGTCTGAGGGGGCAGTCATGCCCCGGGAAGATCCCGTTACGACTTTTGTGGGAGCTTTCGCTTGCATTCTAGGGGAAACCGTACCATCCTGTCCAAACTGCATCCCGAGTCCACCTGAGGGAATTGCGACCCCCGACACCGGTCTCAATGTAGGCGAGGGCTGTGCTGAGTATAATGATGGGGCCCCGCTAGAGTCGGGAGATCGAGGAGGCATTCGAGGCGATTCTGGAACAATCAAGTTCATGTCGACGGCTACATCTCCGGCCTTCGGGCTAGTTCGCCCATTTGAGAGTGTAACACCCCTAGGATTTCCAACTTCAATTGTCAAGGTCGAATTTACTTCCGATCTTGAAGAACCAGCGAGAGAACCCGCTGTCTTGTGTCCGAATGGGATATTGGCGGCCGAGGGTACCAAAGTGCTGGTAGATCTGTTGGCAGTATTTGGTGTTGAAGGTCTCGATTGTGCAACCCCTCCAGTGAATCCCCTCTCCAATGCCCTGATTCCAAATAGATCCCCTTCATCTTCTTCCCTCTGGTTAAGAGCAATCTGGTCTGTCTTCCCCTCCTCGTTGGCGGCCTTAGCTTTGGCTTCCTATTGCGAATGTTAGTTAACGATTCACGGTTGACCTTATATCAAGTCGTATCTACCTTGTTGTACTTTTTAGCTCTGTGCAACGGTCAGCTATTAATTCCACTAATCATCAATCGGAAGGATAGATCGGCTTACTGATATCGAATGTGAAGTAGCTTTAGGAATCCAGCAGCAAATACCAGGACCACCAAAGAGCCCAAGATGATGCTAAAGGAAAATCATGTTAACAGTCAAATAAAAGGAACTATTTGTATAGGAGAGAGATGATCAGATAACCTACCCATATTTCGCACCAAGTTCCAAATCGCCAAACGAACCCATTGCGAGATAATAGTATCAACTCCTCAAGATAAAAAAGAAACTGGTAGAGAAAAAAACGTGGGGTGTGTAAAGCGTCAAGTAATGTTATTTTATAGAGCAGAGGCAAGAGTACCGGATTTCAACGAGTGTGTTTGATACGACCGCAAAAGAGCAAGAAATAAGAAATAGAAAGAAATAGAAGAAATAGAATGGCAGAGAGAGATAGATAGTATTGTGAATTGCTCAAGAATAAGAATGTTCGAGGCACAGAAAGACTTTTGTAACAGTAGAGGCGACTATTTTAGTTGGCTCGAGGTTTGTCTGGGCATGCAAGTACCCAGGCGTCTTGGATGTACTCTCAAAAAAGAACGACACAATTCGAAACGAATGTAGGTGATCGTATCAATAAGGCTTGGGATAGTGAATGGCAGCGGGAAAATACCCTAAAAAGAATGTGTTGATTGCCACCGCTATTGGCGCACGTCTTGCATCCAGCGGAATATGGCGGGTAGACAAGCGGTTCAACCGGCGAGGGTTTGTGAGGTTTGGGAGAAGAAGTAGGAAAGAAAGTTGAACACCCGAGGAAGAGGGAGGGGGGGGAAGCCAAGTCAAGTAGATCTCGAGAGGACGAATCCCAGGGATAGAGATAGGTTTTTTTTTAGATTTTTTTAGCGCAAGGTATGGTTCACTTCTCCTATGTTGGAGGAGGGGAAGGAAAAGGTTACCCATACGAAACGCGCGAGCCGGTATTGGACAAAACATGGAAATGGGGAGGAAGCACCTCCCTTCTCTGTATCATACTGGATCAAAGCTTTCAGGGCCACTCAGTTATCACACTAAAATATGGTTGACAGCTATCATACATACGGTACAAAGAGGTTATTTGTCTTAGTTACCCCAAGGGATTCATGGGGGTCTGCTGTGACACTCGACCCTAATTTCTTTGTTCATCCGAGTCGAAAGGTAATTCGCCGGGCACTTGATGCTTTAGATAGGTCACAAGTAAGTAATAGTCGCAACCGTCATTTATTGGATTTTGTTTGATTTGGACTCCCACCCAAACATGGATGAATGGCTTTCAATTGTCAGGAGCAAATGATGGATGTCTAGACTCCTCCATCCATCCCGGACACTCTGCGAACCAGAGTAACAGTTACCCTGGCCTTGTTCCGACTCTTCCCATCTGATCCCTTCTCCTCTGCCAGCGTCTTCGGTACCTATTATATAACAAAACAGGTAAATCAATACCGGTGGTACTAAATTACATCACAAAGACCCCTGGGGGCTGACAACTCTCTTGTTCTTGCTCCCCCGAGGGTGATTACTACTCAGAAGGGTAGCAATGTGGGGTGGCCTTCTGTGCCCATGCCCCGGCACCGGTACTGTTCGGTATTCAACAGTGCTGTGCCCCTCGCCGTTTTCAGCCTAGCTACAGCGATCTGAGCACTCGGACCCTTGCTCGCAGCCGCTAGATGTGCCCTCTGCTGTCGAATCAGGGTTTGCCGCAGGGGCAGAAGCACCCCTATTGGACAAAGACGACAAACCAATCTGGCGAAAACCGAGGGGGAAAATGAGCCGCAGGCACCGTATTCGGCATCTGACAGTACTCGAGCACCAGTAGATCTCGCCCAGGCCAATCACAGGGAAACACAGGCACCAAATTCTCCCCATGTCTGCCACGATTCACCATCTGCTCATAATTTTGTGGCTTTCTGAGAAGCATAGGAAAAACCACCCAGCTCATCTTGGCCAACGGCCTCTACTAGTAGAGGAACTCAAAGACGTCACTCAATGCATCTTTCCGCGAACCATCCGTTCGGCGGGTAAGACGGTATTCTACAAGCACTTGTACTTGCTCATTCCAAAAAGTATCCGGACTCTCCAAGAGAGGCTGGTCGTTCAATTTGTATGTACCGCCGACCAGCACAGCTAGGCCCGAATTCAGCTCAATTTTTTTTTTGACTCAGCCGTGCGCGCCTGCGTGTTGCGAAGACGGCGAGGCTTGCGAGGGGCGAACATGCCCCTCATCGCTGGCCTGGTAATTATTGGCGAAAATTTGGCGATGCCCCATGCAAGCACCAGTGGCCCAGAGAGGTACTGGTATCACAGAAAGGGGGATACAGACTTTATTATTCCAACTAAACTAGATATAGGTAATAATCGTACAAATAAGTATTAGGCTTCTCTCCCTCAATACCTTACTCTTACCGTATCGTGCTTGAGCGAGTCCTAAAAGGACGTTAGTCCACGCTGGGAGGTCGCTTAGGTGGGAGAAACCCAAGGCTGCTCGAAACAGAAGGTACCCCTATTCCTCGCCCGGAGCCTAGCACGACCAACTAGCCACCACAACACCAACAACCCAGGTGTTCTGTATTTAGCACGCTAGCACTGCTCAGAATACGATGTTACAGATGCGAACAGTTAGCCTGCCCGGGAACCGCTTGCAAATTTTGGTCTTGCATGCTGAGGAAAAAAAATTCACGCCTTGCTGTCACGGGCGCTGTCATCCACTGACCGCATTGATCCTAATAAGGTTATGGAAAGGCTTGAAACAAAGTACTTAATAGAGATGCACAGAAAAGCACTCGCCCACGCGGCCACGCCTTACCGTAGTCAAGCTCCAAACACTACACTCCCTTGCGATCCTTGTCTATCTACCGCCTCATACCATAGAGAGCAGGTGTTCCACGCCGGGTAAACATTATCCTTACTCGCTGTCTTGTCTCTAGCTACTAAGATCAGAGGCCAGACGGGGAAAGTAGATTGTCAGAGTGAGCAGGCATGCTTAATATTGTCGCATGGCCTACCGTCGGTACGAACCCGGACCTCGCTCTAAGACACATCGGCCATTAAAAACACGTTTTCCTAATACTCTCCAAACGGTTGCAGAACCGCGAGAGAAAGATCGAAAATGGCAGGGGTCTTCTAGAAAGAAAACAGCCTTAAGAGAGGCGTAGTGCTTGCGTTTGCAGGTATTCAGCAGTCTTTTCCCACTAAAACGTATGATGGTTTTTATTTTATTTTTATTTTTGATAGAGTTCGCTGTGCGCAGGTGTCAAGAACGATGGAAACTGGGGGACCTGTGGTAGGCAAATTGGTCCAGCCGCTGAACAGTTGAAATGCTCGCAGTTTGTTTACTAGACGCCTGACATGCTGGTACTGTACAGTACAGCGCCGGTACATTACTCGTACAGTGCTCGAGTATGATACAGGTACAAAGATCCCTATCAAAATATTTTAACTCCTAAGGTAATTATACAGTAACATGCACCTCGGTGATTAGGCTAAAATAGGAAAAATAAGAGCTACCCTTGGAACGATTTGTCTTTGTTTTTTTGTTTTCGTTTCCTTCCTGGTTTTCCACGTCATTACAACATTCCTTTGTCTGCGAAGCAAATGTCTTGCGCATATCGCCGGGCTGAGGTTGCACCTTTTTCAGTGAGTTGCTGCCAAAAAAAAAAAAGACGGGGTTTCAATCCAGTGACATGAGCACTTGTGCGCACTGCGATTCTGTAAAGCACTCGAATACGGTATTGGGAACGGGTAAATGATCCGACCATCTACAACAGATGCCTTGGCAGGTACCAAGGTCCGAGTTTGTATCAATCGTGCATAACTTATGTGGCAGTATACTGAACCTACGCCCCTGTAGTCGATGGTGTATACAAGTATCATACTCGAGTAGAGTACCGGTACCGGTATTCTAAATCCTTCCGACTCCCGAGTCCCGACTCGAAAAACCCTGAGAAGTCGAGCATTGCAGCCCAGACCACAACAAAATGAATTGCGAAGGCAAACAAAAGGAAGTCCCTGGTGGCATTGCATATATAATTAACCTCGCTTAAAAAAGCAAACATTTACTTACCGTACTTGTACTTGTACCTCAGTTGAGTCCGTTCTGGTTCCGAAAGCGAACCCAACAAACCAGCCCTCAGCTTCTGCGTCCTTGCTTTTTTCTTTCCTTATTTTTTTTACTAGGCTATTTTCTCATTGGCATCGGGAGATGAATGAGATATGCCCATCGTCTAAGATTTCAAGCCATGTTTCTCCTTTCGTCTGCTCAATTCCAGACTCCACCAGTAGGTTCAGAAAGTCCTAGCTCAAGACACTGCCCTGTGTCTCCTTACGGTATCCGCCAATTTGCGATCGTACCCCATTGCACTTGCACTTCGGTGATTCAACAACATGAGATGCTTTTGGGCGGCTGCAGCATTCGAGGGGGCATCCCCCTCCTTTTCTCAAGGAACAGATATTGCAACTCCACCAAGGGCTTACTTGCAATGAACTACGTGAGCCAGTGGTGTTCACCGTTCGCTTTAGGTGCTGAATGTCGGGATCCACACACACTAAAATTAAAAAGCATAAGAGTTAGTGGAATTTCCCTTGAACCTCAAGCCTCGCGCAGGAACAGGGTAAAGGTGAGCGCTCGAGAATGATAAGTTGGCAAAAGAAGGAATAGGAAGACTCCCATGAGCGAGGGCGAAAACCTGCGACGGAAGGAAGCACTATACCACACATAGTGGGGGGAGGCATTGCATCTGTAATTTCGACCTGTCACTTGTGATGCCGACTCTGTCGAGATATCCCGCTTGCCTCTAGGGGGCTAGGAATCAAAGACATTTTAGCTTCGGCTTGCTGATGATGCCCTTTCGCAATGTGTTCCTTTTTTCCCCCCTCTGCTCTTTTCGGCGAGGCCCTATGCCGAGCCAACCAGGAACAATGCAGGTACCATTTCATCTCATAGGTAGGGGGAGAGAACGGACGGCATTGACAAAGCTTGAATGCGTAGATTGGGATTCTGGGACTCGATAAATGCGCATAAGTGCTCGAGCGCATACCGTATGTTGATGGCGGTTTGCTATACCGAGATCCGCATTCCGATGGTTTCTCGCTTTAGGTCATTAGGGGTGGAGATGTGGGGCGGGCACGACATCGGTATGGCATTCGGTACCAGTACTAGTACTCCTCAATTTGTACTTTATCATTGTCGTACGACGGCTTTCCTTCTTTCTCGTTTTCCTTTTCTTCCTTTGTTTCTTTCTCCTTGGCGCGAGCTGCCTGGCTAAGGGACTTGCGAGCTATGAAATGGTACCTGCACCCGCCGCCTGCATGGCCCCCTTTTCCTTCTCCCTCTTCCATTCCGGGTTCCCGCCGCAATCCTCAGCGGGCAAAACAAGCACAAAAACCACCTACCATATGCTCGGTAATTGTCCCCGGAGCACTTACAAGTACCGTGCAGCACGCGAGAGTGCCATAGACATGGAGTACGGAAAAACCAGTAAAAGGGCCTCGGGACCTTGAGTGGGGGGCGGTGAGGTAAGCGGTGGCGGAGAGATGTGCTGACTTGTGGCACCACGATATTCATAAGGACCCGCCTTGCTCTTGTGGCTGTCCAGCTGCGCGTGCAGTCGCGCCATACTGTCGGACACTATACGGTACGGAAAAAACGCCAACTCACTAACCCCCTCACCCATAACCCCGCCGCCCATCCATCCGCCTGCTTCTGAAAAGGACCAAAAGCCAAACCGGGCCAAACAATAAAAATCGTGTCGTACCAACAGCTGCATCTACAATCATCCCCAAGACGCGGTGGAACACCACTGAACCACACACACAAACGCGCGGTAAGCTTGGCTAGCTACTGTGCCGTGGTCTCAACTCTCCTCCAAATATCTAATACCATATCACACAATCCCACTGAATGGACGAAATTCCCAGCCCCTGATCATATAATAGTGTAATTGTGCAAACTATTCTTTCCAATATAAACTGGATAACTGGTCGCGGCAGACTGGCGGAGTGCCAGCTCCCGTCATCACCCGTCACTCGCGGGTTATTCACAAGCTTACCATGCGGGTGGGTTCTGCGGACATGGATGATAAATTAACATCCAGGCCCCCCTACCGCTAGCCGGCCCACTGGCCGGAGCTTCAGCCCTACGATGTTATCCGGTGCTGTGCGTATGATACGGTGCATCACAGCTGAAGTGAGCCCCTCCACAGAAAAAAATAATATTCAATCAGATGTCTACGACACCGTGGTCACAGTAGGCGAAATGAAGTGCGGGAGGAAAGGATAGACAGTCTCGCATGCTCGGATCGGCCCTGCCTCCCGCGCCGGAGAAACGGAAAAAGAGGGAGTTCCTTCGGGAGGGGTAGATCATGGGTTATTCTGCAGCTATATTATATAAATAATAATTTTTTTTTCCAGGCTCTTTCTGGCATGTCATTTTCATATAAAGTTTCCCTCGGTGGGGGGGAAATCCATTTTCTTATGTTTTTTTTTTGAGGGGGTGTTTTGGTATGGGCGCAGGTATTATGATGTTTATTTGATAATTTCTCTATGGTGTTATTGTTATGTTTTTATTGGGAGAGCCTCTGTTCGAGTGATGGTTTTGTCCCTTTTAATTCTTCACTGCCGGGGGTATCATCACAGTACCGGTCGGATATAAAAAGCCTAGGTTTTAGCAGTTGTGGTGTCATTGGTTTGAAGTGCATGAAGGTGAATTTTATTTTTCTCTTTGTGATGTTATGTACCACGTATGTATTCCCGGCGATGTCGGGAGAGTTAGGGGTGTTTTCTATATGATTTGGCTTCTTGTCAGTTGAGTTCAGCTCAGAGTAAAGAGAGAGCCGGGGGGTGGATTAAGGCTGATTCCTAAGCCAGGGGGATCCAAGCATGTCATAGAGGCTTTCAGAAATGGCGGCTGTGGAGCCTTCAGGCCTCTAGGACCCCCTGCTTTAGCCCCGGTCTGTCCAACTCGCTCTCCCTATCTCCAATCTCAGTTGAACCCAACTGACAAGAGTTAATCAAGTCATAGGAGAGATTTTCATATACCGCTTACCACATGTTGGTGGGTATGTCTGGGCCACAAACAGGGTGTGAACAAGCCCAAAAATGGGGTTGTTTTGAAGTATTAACTTGGGAAAATAAGGGCAGATATCTCTTTTCCCTTCTGGCTTCGTCAAAACCACATACCTTTTTCTCAAATCTGCAGTACTTTAGTACCATTGGGGTTAATGCTAATTAAGCATTTCTGCACGAATTGCCACCAATAATCATCTACCTTTCATTATCGTATGGTTGGTAAGGCATAGGCCTATTACTATATCTTCACCGCCCTCGCATTCCTCCACTGCAGTGATTGAGTACAGTGCCTCGTGAGTTGCAATGCATACATTTACCGAGTGACACTCCATGACCGGTCAAGGATACCTTCCTTCCTCCAAATCACGTGATTTTAGCCTCCCCTTGGCAGCCCACCAAGCAAGTCCAACAGAAAAAAAAATCACCGCCGAAAGAAAATATCTCCCATGATCACACACGCACACACTCTCTAAAACTTCAATGTCCCTCCACCTCTACAAACCATTAGGTGACAACGACCACGCTATCCGCCTGGACGCTGCGAGGACACTAACCTCAGAGCTCCTGCAATTGCTCTCGAGCGAGCATTCGGAAAAGTCCAAATCTTCCCTGGATTATGCTCTCAGCCGGTTAACGAAGGGCTTAGCCAGCGGGCGGGAGTCCGCGAGGCCAGGGTTTGCAGTTGTGCTTACGGAGGTTTGTGGTATACCTCCTTTATCTTTTTTTTGGAATTGCGCAATTGAGGAGGTTTTTGCTTTACTAATGGGAGGAGGTGTTTATTGGAGGCATTTAGTTTCTAGGGCACATTTTAGAGCCCGGGAATGCCGAAAAATGGGGATTCGAATTGGAGGGGGTTATTAGGCTTGTTGTTGCCAACACCCAACCGCCGGGGCATACTACGGGACCGGAGGAGAGGGATTATCATCTCGGAAGATTGTTTGGATTGAAGGCTCTTGTGCAGTCTGAAGTTCTCTTCCGCGGGGGGGAGGGAGAGGGGTATGCGGAGGTGCTGAAGTTCTTATTCGAGTTGTCTGTGCGGAAGCCATGGCTGAGGGAGTCTTGTGCATCGATTGTGTGCTCGGCGGTATCTGGCTGGTCGGATGAGACGAAGCGGTGGGCTGCAAAAGTTACCTATGATGCATTGGCGGGGTCCGGGTTGGCAAAGACTAGTGACGGGGCGGCAGTATGGTTAACTCTCCAGGTGTACTGCCCAAAGGTCCTCCCACCGAAGGGTCCCTGGGTGAAGGAGTGCCCGCTGGCGAAACCGAATTTAGCAACGTTGGCGAAGGTTTTGAAGGAGGCTGGGTCCAAGGATGAGGGGGGAGGGAGTCTACAGCAGAAGGGCTCTTGGAGCCCGAAACATAATTTCGTCTGGGATTTGGTGCTCGAGGCGTACCTTGGGGAGAGCGGAGAGTGGGTAGACTTTCGGGGGCGGGAGACCTCCGCATTACCTACATGGGAGGAGTTCTGGAAAGTTGCAATAGATGGTAAGTTTTTCACACGCTATCATGCTTGTTTGATACTCGACCACGCGGACAAAATCACCAGTGCCTGTCAAGTGAAACCCCTTCCGGGGGCTATCCTATGACAACGGTGGCATGTGGGGGTTACTGACGTAGTGGGAAATTGAAACGGCTGCCAACTCCACCCTGAACCTTCCCTTGTGAAGGATTCGGGACTAATAATTGGCACACAAGTAACCATACCGGCTAAAAGGAGAAATCACTAACATGTCCTTACTTAGAGAGTCTATTCTCTGCCTCGTCTTCTAACGAGCGAAAGTTCTGGGGGTTCCTCATATTCGGGAAGGCACTCAATCGGATTTCCGCCTCCCCTGATGGCGGACTATATCTTGGCCCAATGTTCTCCAAAAACTTTATGCGATGTTTGATAAATCAATTATCAGATCCAGAACGGTACTTGCATAAGGCTGCACATAAATGCGTGAGAACATTGTTACAAAAGGCTGAATCGACGCCGTGGACGGTCCCTGTGGTCTTTGCGCAGCTAGTCTCAAATAACGGCACGCCCAACTTTGACTCGCTAACAAAGACGAAGTACGTTGATAAGATTATGATACTGGCGAACGAAGACGGGCTTGATGCGATTATTGGAGAATTCAGGAAGATCCTACTGGATCCTCTTGGGCCGGAAGGAAGTGATGACTCGGGGGAAGAGAGCCGGCGGCGGAAGACAAAAGCAGCTGAGGCCAGGCGGCAGTGGGTTGCGGACCAGATACTCACCCTCATTCGTAATGGGAGATCCGTAAAAGCGGAACCGTGGATTAAGAATGCTGTATCTCTGCTTGCAGGCTTCGGCTTCCTTGAGGTACCTGTTCGCGGGGCCGAACTGGGAATACCAGTATCACCCACTAGCCAGGCAATGTTCAGGTCTAGACTCATGTCCTGCCTATCCCACCTGCTTAGCATCAAGGATAACATCTCCGGCGACGAGACATGGCCATACCGTGCCGTCAAGAAAGCTATCAATAACAAAGACACACTAGCAATCGAACTTGACGATACAATTGAAATAGCAATAAAGAACGCCCAATCAACCCTCAAGGAAATAAACAAAAAGGTAAAATCCCTCCCTCTATGATACAATCACTTTCATAAATAATTGCTAACAGTGACTCGCAGCGCACCTCCGCCCGAAAATCCGACAAGGCCAAGAGAGCCACCCAACTAGAGTCCTTCGAGCTCCTCTACTCCCTCGTCGTCCTACAAATTCTGAGCGGTGAAACAGACGCACTGGAGGTCCTCGACGAATTAGGCCTTTGCTACGAAAGGGTTATCAAGAAGCGGAAACACGCGACGGGGGATGAAGTCGATGTTAGTGAGATTTTGGTAGAGATCTTGCTGAGCTTCTTGTCGAAGCCGAGTGTTCTATTGCGTAAATTGGCACAGCAGGTGTTCACGGCGTTTGTGGGTAGTGTTACCGATGCTGGCTTGGAGCTTTTAACGAATGTGCTCGAGACGGAAGAGAGTCTGGGTGGGCAGCAAGAGCTTTTCGATAAAGATGAAGGTAGCGATGAAGTCATGGATGATGGAGCTGACGACATCGATGAAGTAAATGTTTCCCCCAGAGATGAAGGCGAAGACTCGGACGAACTAGACTCAGACGTAGAAATAATCTCCCCCTCCTCCGCCTCACAAGCGGACGAAGACGCCACTGACGCCGGCAGCGACGAAGCTGCGAAGCTTGAGGCCGCCCTAACCTGCGCGCTAACCCCGCACGCACCAAAAGCCGACTCAGACTCTGACATGTCCGACGGCGCAATGCTAACCCTAGACGAAACACTCTCTAAGATATTCCGCCAGCGCACCAAGCCCCCCTCTGTCTCTAAAAAGCGATCTGAGAAGGCCGCCAAACAAAACATTACGAATTTCAAAGTCCGGGTATTGGATTTACTCGAGATTTTTGCTAAGGCTGATAAAGAGCAGAAGGGGGAAGTAAGGCACGATCCGGGGGTGCTATTGTTACCGCTGCTGGCCTGTGTTAGAAAGACTGGTGATCGGGCGGTTGCCGAGCGGTGTTTTGGGGTCTTGAAGATTTGTTTGAGAAATCCACTCCCATTTCACTCTTACTCCGCCTCCTCCTCCCCCCCTGACAAAGATGAAGAGAGTTTGTGGGCTCTGTTAAAAGAGGTGCACGGACTCGCAGAGTTGGACCCCGGCCCAGCCGGGAGGGACAAGTACGCGAAGTCTTGCTCTACCGCTTCGTTGGTTTTGGGGAAGATGTTGATTGGCGGCGGGAGCGAGGAGATGCGAGAGGAAGGGTTTGAAAAGAGGGTTAGAAGGATTGTTGGGGCTTACGCAGAGACTTTGGCTAAGTGGGTGGTTGAAGGTGGTGGTGTGGGGGTGCAAAGGTGTTTTTTTGTGGAGTTCGTGGATTGGGTTGCAGGGGTGAGGGGTGGGAAGAGTAAGGGGAAGGTTATTGAGAAGGGGAAGAGGAAGAGGAAGAAGGATGTATGATAATATGATGACTGTTGGGTCTTGGGGTTAGTGTAAAAGTTGTTGGGCTGGGGGTAATGATTGTTTGGGGGATACCGAAAAAAATATGTATTATCAGGGTGCTTGAATCACTCGAATCTGCTAGTACAAATATCACGTAAACTAATGATTGGCTACTAGCGAGGACCCCGCATAAAGGTATCAATATTTGAGAATAAGGAGGGGTGAGGAGAAAGAAGAAGTTGTATTCCCAGTCCACCTCAATGACACACCTGCTTCCCACTCATGAAAAACTTCTACAAATTCGTTAGCACCCGCCGAACTCAACGCATAGAGGGGGCTCATACCTTCTGCTCCGCACACTTCTCACTCTTACACATCGGACACCTCAGCGCCATCTGAATACTCGTTCGGCTCCGGCTCTCCAAGTGTGTCTTTGCAATATCTGCCAGCACCTCGATGAACAATGGGTCACCATTGAGTGATTCAGCTCGTTTGATTCCTGGTTGCTTGCTCTCGGCGATGATTTCCAGGTCCAGTTCGTGGAGGGTTTCGATGTGGTCGGCTGGTATTGGGTGTTAGTGATATTCCATGAAGGTAAAGGGGGGGGGGGACAGACAAGTGAAAGCAATTGGTATAAGGAGGAGATTCGTCTGGCCCTTTTTCACGTATTCTTCCACGGTGTTGCTTGTTTGTGCACCGAGCCAGGGTGACGGTCCGACCTGGGATTGCCAGACGAGTCTGTAGGGATTCTTGAAGTTTAGGCGTTGCATAACGGCATATACTGTTGCTGCGACTTCGGCTGGGTATGGGTCTCCTGTTACGGTAATCAGCACCTCACTTCCCCCCATCTCACCGTGAGGGAGAACAAACCTCGATTAACAACAGACATCGGCAAACTATGGGCCGAAAACAGTAACACAACCTTTCCCCTTTCCTCCTCCCCATACGTTTTCAGACTCTCCTCGATATGCCTGGAAACCACCTCTACGAAGCCTTTATGTGCCGGCCACCTATCAATAACACTCCATTCAATCTGCCCCTCCGCGTCAAACTTCCTGCTCAGCCTCCAGAGCTCATTCAGACTACTTCCGGTGGTGGAGCATGAGTATTGCGGGTACTGTGTGAACGCCACGGCGCGGCGGATACCATCAGCCTTCATTTGAAGGAATGTATCTTCAGTTAAGGGGGCGGCATAGCGAAAGGCGACGTAGGGCTTGTGTGGGGCTGTTGGGGGGTGGAGCTTGTCGAGGAGCTTGCAAGTTTCGGAAGCTTGGAGTTCGGACCAGCGACGGATTGGAGAGCCTCCCCCAATCACACTGTATTGGGCCTCGATCTTGGGGGCTCGGCGACGGGCGATCAAGGGCCCGATGTATTTTTGGAGGGGTCCGAGAGGGATAAGGTCGCCGTCAGCCTGTGTGTAGTTGTTAGTATGATAGTGATGGCGGGAGGTAGAGAGGGAACGAATACAAAAAGTCTTGACAGAAAATCGTGGACTTCGGGAACAGTACTCGGACCACCCATATTCAACAGGACAATTGCCGTCCCTTTCCCACCCCCCGCTCCTCCCGCCGGTGATTGGGCCGGCGGGGAAACGGTGGCTAGACTCCTGGCAGCGACAACCGAAGGTGGAAGACGTTGGCTAAAGAACGAGCTTGGAAAGGCTGTAATCGCGGTTGCTCGGGTGAGCTGTTGGATGGATATTCGGCCAACCATTGAGTCGCGGCAGCGATGTGTTCAAACTTCTTCGAGCAAAAGAACCCCCAAAATCCGTCGAGAGGGCAGTAGGATAGGTGGTGTCTGGGAAGGGCTGTGAATATGTCGAGGGGTTTGGGGGGAATCTGGAAGCTTTAAAATGGATAACTTTTTCTTGGCGATTTCGGGCCGAGATCTGCGTCAGTTGTGGGGGACCCCGGTTGGATTTTGGTAGAATTGCTTGGATTGTCTACCCACCGTCAGCGTCAGTATGGCCGGTTGGGGGGTGTGAATTATAAATATGTCTGGTGAGCTGTCTATTGTAGCCTTAGAGCTCTGCCTGAACAGTTTAAAGGAATTGAGATATGTAGAAATCTGTATAATACCAGCATTTACAGTCGAAATGAATTATTCACTGGGCTCGAGTAAATACTGTTCCCTCAAGCTTACCCAGAGGCAGCTGTGTCGACTGTCATGCGCGACTGGCTTTGATCAAACCGACAATCCCCTCCAATTGAATTGAAAGCAATATCCAAAACTTCCTGCACTGTACCAGTACAAGACCAATTTTTCCTTTCTACCCATCATTAATCTTTATCTTTTTCAAATAATAATAATTGACTCTTGATCTCTGGAAAACAGTTCATCATCTTCCCTCGGGGAATTTCTGGGTTGCAGCTCTTTCTCCTGCAGCCACATCCCAGGTCTCGTCCTGCAACAACGCCAAGACAGGAGGGAAAACTGCTTGTCTGTCCACCCACTTCAACTCAATCTCACAGATCCAATTGCCAACCTTTCCTTCTTCACTCCGCCACAACCACCACCTTCCACCTTCCACCTCCCACCTTGTCCTCAAAAATAAGAAATCTACTCAGCTCACCATCGGTCAAGATGCCACCCGACCGCTCCGCAACCGGGAAGATAGTGTTCGTTGGCAACATTCCCTATGGTATTTCTTCTCTTTCTTTCCACCACCTCCGTCTCCACCTCATCCGTCCATACAGAAACTGACGAGAAACCAGGCCTGACAGAAGAGCAAATTACCGAAATATTCTCCTCAGTCGGCCGTGTCCTCTCGTTCCGCTTAGTCTACGACCGCGAGACTGGTCGCCCCAAGGGTTTTGGTTTCGCCGAATACAGCGACCAAGAGACTGCTGCGAGCGCAGTCCGTAATCTAGACAATCACGAGATCCTGGGGCGGAAGCTGCGCGTGGACTTCTCGCACGAGGGAAGCGCGACGGAGGGGATGGGAATGGACGACATAATGAGTAGTGTCGGGGGCGTCGCGGGGCCAATCACCTCGACACCCGTCAATGCTTCCAACACTGCTACCTCTACATCTACCGCCTCCACCTCCGGCATCGGAGCGCAGGGAAGCGGCTCCGGAGTCCTCCCCGCCCTGCCCCCGGGAGCAGACCTCCCGGCAGGCCTCAACGCGCCAGACGCAATCTCCAGAACCCTGTCGGCACTCCAACCCCCCCAACTCCTAGATATCCTAGGCCAGATGAAAGCCCTCGTGGCAACTGACCCCATGAAAGCGACCGAACTCCTCCGCCAGGCGCCGCAACTGTCCTACGCAATTTTTCAAGCCCTGCTATTAATGAACCTGGTAGACACCAGCGTGCTAACACAAGTAATCGAAAATGCAGCCGCACCTTCTCAAACCCTCCCCGCCCCTGCCTCCATCACCACCTCTACCGTCGCTGGTATCGTCCCACCACCACCTCCACCTCCTCCACAGCAACAGCAACAAGCGGCGGCAGCGGCGTACGCATCACAGTACGTCCCACCACCGGCCGTGCCTGCGGCACCTACCCCACCCCAGCAGCAATCAGCATACACCCCCGCGCCCGCGCAGGCCGCCATCGTTGCGGACCCCCAACGAGCAGCGCTGATACAACAGGTGTTAAGCCTAACACCCGAGCAGATAGGGGCATTGCCAGCAGATCAGCAGAGCCAGATCATGCTATTAAAGCATCAATTGGCGGCCGGTGGTGGGTTTTAAGCTAGTAGTAAGAAGCCTACCTAATCCATATATACATATGACTGGTGAACTTAGCTTGGTTTCCTCCGACTCTTTCATGTTATTATCATACGTGTAAGCTTGGTATTACAGTAGTTAGTTTTTTCCTTTTTTCTCCATGTGTTATGTGTTTGTTCCGCGAACCGAGTTGTGGGAGCTCATGTACTGAGAGATGGAAGTTTCTTGCTCTACTTTTCTACATTTTGGCTCTTGTCTTCTCTTTCCTTTCCTCTTTTTCGCTTCATCTTCCCCTTTCTCTCCTCTACCCCTTCTCTTTGGTCAGGCATGTAGAGTGCCTCGTCTCGCCTCGTTCGTCACACTTCATTGTTGTTGAGCGGGATATATATACATATATATATTAAAAGAAAAAAGAAAAAGGGGTGCATTAAAAGTGAATAACTTACGTTAGCATGTACCCGTATTTCTAGTAGTGGACTCCCAATAGCGGGGAAAAAGTATTCGTCAATCTACCAAGACTTGCACACACGCTCTTTACTACCAGTTTGTTCAATTGGTGAGCGATGCTCGTTGGTCTTCCTTTTATTACACTGTTGCGAGTTATGCTACTCTCACACTGTTGGAAGACGACACTGCCATAAGCTTTATCCTGTCCCGCCATGGGTCTAACGACACGTGATACCAGCATCTTCCAACGCTCCATGGGCAAACACTAAACGCTAGGCCGGATGCCCTGAATCCCAGCTTTCCATTGCCCCTAATAGTCATGGTTTTGATAAAGGCCCAATTTGTGCTCTCGGATCCCTCCAGCTTTCAACCCGTCCTTGGAGTGGTTGATCTGATGGGCCCGACTGAACTGCCTGATGCTCGGTTGGTGTCAGTATAATTAGGAGACACTTGAGTTGAGTGTGCTTACAGCTCCAGACAAGCGATCCCAGGGGGCAGATCTGGGTACTCTTGTATTCATCTCTGCGTTCCCGTTGGAATCATCAAGAGGATCATGAGGCTCCTGGTCCTTCACCAATGCCCCACCACTACTACCACTGCTATCTTCGGTAGGCGGATGGCTCTGCGACTCTGGCTCTGGCGTCGCTTCCCTAATGAAATCTTGTTGTGTCGGTGTTTCCTCGCCACTCCCTCCTTGGTCCTTCTCCGGAGTGGCCGATACGTCACCGGATGTCACTCGGGATTCTCGCTCTTGGCCGCGCCTTATGACTGCCATGGAAGCTTCTGCCAAGCTCCCTCCAGATGCAAGAACACCCTCAAAGCAGTCAATTTGCTCCATGGCCTCTTTTATCCCTCCCCTGCCTTTGCCCTCCAATTCTCGGTCTACCGGATACCATTTTTCCTTTACTCCGTACCTCCCAAGGGAAAAGTAACTATCCAGAGTCCTCCCACCTGGGGCACATATCTCGGGAAAGTCCTCTTCGTTGATCTCGAAAGCAGCCATGATCCTTCTCAGAATGGCCCATTGGTGCCGGCGCTTCCTAACCTCCAATTCCGGGCTCCACCATATTACCTCGAGGTCGTCGGCATCGCTCGGCAGACCTGATGTGGGATTGGTTGCCGAGGCCTCAGATTTTTCGTCTTCGTTCGCCTTCTTTGAGCTTGCCCAATCCCTTAGATGGCTGACCGCTTCGAAAAAGTTCCAATGCCTCTCACTCCATTCCCACATTTGCTGAAATTCAAGGGCATTGCCAAACTCTTCTCTCTTCTGCTCGAGCCTCCTGTAGAAGTCTGTCACAGCCAATGATATACTGACCCCAGGGTAGTGTCTAAAGTAACTCCTCACACTCGGAAATGGAGAGCCCTGTCCGTTCTCAGAGAATCTAGCAACCGCGGTGTAAGGGTCTACACGGACATGTCCTCCAGAGCTTTGCATCAAGCCAGCTGCTCCATTCTCCAATATTCCGTTTTCCCTTATAGCGTCCGAAAACACGTAACGTCCCAGAAGCAAGGAGCTAGACTCCTCTCCCCACTCTAACCGGTGGGTGAAGTCTTCATGAAAGTCAGTAATCTCTCTTTCCTCAGCTGCCACACGGATAGCTGATTCAAGTTTATTCTCGACTTTGTGACGACGGGCTAGGTCTTCTAGGTCCTGGTAGAGGTGCCTCTTCAGGGACTTGTACCTCTTTTCGTGCGGGACGCTGAGGAAGTGACCTTTTTCTTCGAGTGGAGCCAGTTTGGATAGGTCACCATCCGAGGCGCAGCGGAAGGATCTGAGGGGGACCCCTTTCCATACAAATGGAGGGTTGAGATGTGCCCTTTCGACCGTTGCGGGATCAGGGGGTTGTGAAGATGGTGGAGGAAAAGCAGGAGGACCGGCACGTAGGACAGTAGGATTAGCCCGAAACCAATTGCTGGAGGCCATTGAGATGACTTGTGGCTGTTGACGAGTGTAGGAAGTGAGTGACTTGAGATTGTCAGGATGGGAGGCAGAGGAGAGAAGGGGGGGGAGGGGGGAGAGAAGGTCAGAGGGATATTCTATCAAACTTGGAGGGTTTGGAAGGCCGCGTATGAGAGATGAGTGTATAGGTGGAACTATGACGAAAGCAGTCGTCCCTGTATTAGAAATTTGCACCTAGGCCTATGGGACTCGGTCAATTTGGGCACCCAAGCACTGGTACTTGTGATGAGGGCGTGCTTGGATCTGAACACTAGACAATATTCATTGTTAGAGCCATCATATTTCTGTTGAACAGATCTTTGAGATCTTTGATAGTGGAGCGTTCGGCTCAGTTAGTTTTATTTTTCACGGGGACAAACTGTAGATTCTGACAAGATCATCTAACTATCACCATTTCCTAATGGAGTGAAAAAAAAACTCTTCGGAATAAGATGATCGCGGGTTGGGCTGAACCAAGCCCGAGAGTTTGTTGAGCCACCCAAACTCTTTATTTTAACTCTAACGGAAGCTATTAGATAGGAAGATATTAGAGTAACAAATTCCCTGATATCACAGAACGGTACTTGTAGTTCAGATGGAAGGGTGTTACAAGGCGGGTCTACTACCGGTAGCAGACTTCAGGTCAAGCTTGGTGGTAACATACTTGTATCGTATGCGAGCATACACTGGAGCCGCCTGCTTCCTGCCAATGCAATGATTTTTCACTCGGGCAAAATGGAGTTCCCCCTAGTTACTTTTCCACTATGACAGAAGTCAGCCGCTTGCAAACTTGAATTCGGCGATTCAATTATTTCATTCGTATCTCGGCGAGAAGGTAAAGGGAGAAGAGTCTTATCACAATACCACTGGCAATATTCCGTAGTGCCAAGCCTGTCGGAACCGGATTTGCGAGGGAGTTACTTCCTTCCAGATAGGTCTTTACGACAACAACTCGTCACCAAAGTCATGTTACACGAGTAGTGGTAGTCGAGTCCTACCCATCTAGTCTAGCAGCCTAAAAGTGTAAAATTCGCAAATAGGCACCTTAACCCTGTTTTAGGGTCATTTCGAGTATGATATTGTGATTCATTGGTGAAAAGCCCAAATTCCTCGGCTGCGATAGCTAGCCGCTGACAGATCTGGACTTGGCGTGCCGGGTCGCCAGTTTTACCGTCTTAGCGCGGGGTGAAGGTTTAACTTTGGTCGGTTTAGCTCTGTTCCTAGAAGTACGGTTACTCGGAGCAGTCCTAGGAATAAGAGCCCAGACTACTGCCCTGTATCATACCAGTGCTCTTGAAGCTTGTCAAATAGTTCCCCAATACAGTATGATAATATCGTATCATACTGTAGACTGCCCGTATCGTGTAATCTCCACTTCTTCGCACCCGAGGGTCTGTGATAGATACTCGAGTATGGGGCGGATATCATCTGCTCGCTTCAAGGCAGAGATGAAAATTTAACGGGTGTAAATTCAATCAACTTCAATTTCCATCGCCGAAACCGGAAATGCGAGTCGATATACATACGGCAGCCTAGGACGAAAACCAATTGCCTTCGTCTCTCTCTCTCTATGATATGACACTCCTTTCCATCATGATACCTGTACGGTATGATACTGGTGTCGAGAAACTTTGAATATTCTCTTGTTAGTCAGCAATCCTCGGCTTGACTCGTTAACCTACAATAACAGGGTGGGTTAAGGCATCCACTCCAGTGCTCCGAACGCGCTTCTCCTAGCTCCCATCGCGTCTTCCAACAGAGCTCTCTACTCTCCCTCATACGCCCACACCCACTACCCACATCCATAGCCCTCCCTTCCTTTTTCTTTAACCCCCCCCCCCCCTTTCCCCCGCTTTCAATTATTTTTCCTTTTTTTCCTTTTCTTCTCCTTCCTTCTATCATACCACCATAATTCTCATCCTTCTTTCTCAACCTCTCACTTTATCTGTCGTTCTGTCATATCCAACAGGGAGCACAACTATCTGCCTGCTGTTGCCCTGGTCATCCTCGGGTAATCTTCCCAATATCACAACTACCTTCTCAGCCCCCTCATTATGCCCCGCCACGTCCAAATACAGGAAGATCCTTCCGATTATGATGGTTTACCCTCCTCCCCACTTGCTGATCCCGTGCGCTCCTCGCGCTCGAATCCAAACGTCTCGCCTTTTTCTTCATCGGACAAGGAGAACGCTGCCTCGGCAGCGAAAGGTAACAGCAGCAATTCCAGGGAGCACAGAATCTCCAATGGTAGATTGTCTGGAATGAGCTCTACCCAGAGGTCGCAGCAGTTGCTTGATGATGAATGCGACAAGGACGCCTATGATCCCAATCAAGACCCCGAGGAGAGGAGGAGAATTAAAAAGGAGTATCGCATCCTTCATAGAACTCTGTTAGGTATTTCCCTGTATTTTCCTTTTCTCCTCTTCTCGCTTGTCTCTCACTTTTGGTAGCGATGATACCATCAATACTTTTTCTTTTAGGTTATCCACTAACAAGTCGCAGACTCTACACAGGAGTTTTTAGAACCCGAAAACGACGGTTTAAAAAAAACTTACCTGCGCGCAGAGGAGCTTTACAAGAATGTCAAGACTACTTCGGATGCAACACTCGATTCACGCCTCCTTGTTACCGCTACCGACTTAACTTTAAAGAAGGCTACCAACCTTACTTTCGGTGGAGGAGTTGGCGGTATTGACAACGACGAGTTCGTCGGAAAATGCATCACCTTCATGAAACATCGTGCTCCGGCACGTCATGGCGTCCCTGCTCCCGAGGAGCAGGATGCCGATGAAGATGGAATCAGTTGGGCCCGCCTTGGCCGAGAAGCCGCCTTTAAGGGAAACAAACGTCCTGCCACTACAGATTTCCTCCTTGGACCACTCTCCGTAACAAAGAGGGTACGGGTTATGAGGCAACAACGTCGAGGTTTGAAACGTGGAGAGGGAACACTGGTTAGGCCCGTTGAGATAGAGCAAGGTGACGAACAGGCCGAGAACAACGCAAATACTTCCCTTCGACTTGTGAGAAATGTTCATACCGCTCTGGCTGAGTATCTCAATGAAAACGAAGATGTTGCCGAGAGCGGTTTAAATCTTTTCCGAGCAGTCGTCAACCCTCACAGCTTTGCGCAAACAATCGAAAATATATTTTACGTTAGTTTTCTTGTGAAGGATGGATTTGTTTCAGTTCAGGAGAATGAGGATGACCTCCCGGTTATCTGTATGGTGCCCCACACATCCTCTTCACGAACTTTAATCTAACAATACACTACCCTAGTCCTGGCCGAACCTGCTGAGGCCGAAGAACGCAAGTCCATGACTATCAAGCGTAGCCAGATGATTCTTTCGTTAGAAATGCATCAATGGCAAGAGGCGATTAAAGTGTTTGATATTCACGAACCTATTATTCCCTCGCGCCAGGAGCATCGAGAAGATGTCAGTGCCTCAGGATGGTACACTTAGATTTTTTTTAGGTTGGCAAAGCCTCTTCCTTCCTGGCTATGACATAAGTCTAACGGCTCCTACCCCAGGTGATACATATCCCAATCTCTCAACCCTACACATAAAAAGCGGTAGATTTTTTTCCCTTCTTTTTCGCCTCCCTCTGCTTTGCTTTTCCAGTTTATTCCCACTAGGGAGCCCGCAGCGTCAAGGACTGGGTTAAGGGGTATTACACAGAAAGGGCGTTCTATTCCAACTTGATGGAAGACAGAAGCAAAAAAACAGAACCCATCCTTCATAATATTTGGGACTTGGTTTCTGCTTCCTTCATTATGTTCCTCATTCTGTCCATATATCATATTCCCACTTTACAGCTTTCTTTTTCTTTTTCTTCTCTCTCTTTGGCGGCGTAAGGGTAGGGGCGGAAATGACTATCTCCATTGTTTGTATTTTTTTTCTTCCTTTTCTTCTTTCTTTTCCCCTTTCTCTCGATATCTCGAGCGATTTGAAGGGATCCACGAATCGGTGGCTTTTTCCTTATTTTTTCCTGTTGGGTTTGCAGTAGGGAGGTTGTAGACTAGCGGCATCACCCCAGTGGGTTCCGTATTTTGTTTGGTGATGTATATAGTTTTCTTCGCTGTGTTTAGTTTTTTTCTTCACCCCTCCCTCTATGTATTACTTTAGTGAGCCGCTTCTCAATTCTTAGTGTAGGGTTATGTAATATTTGGGTATATATTAGCGATGACTACGAGATTGGCCTTCGAGTTTGCTATTGCGAGGCCTTTCGAGCGCGGTTTGTGAGTGGTTTGTAGTGGGACTAGAGAGGAGGGTTTGTATGATAGCAGTCAAGTTTGTATGCCATATATCATACTTCTTTGGCGTGGGCACAGGCATGCAATATAGCGATCAGAAAATCCGCACCCCAAGGCCCTTAGGATGACAACTGCGTGCACAGCACACTACCCTAATCTGCACCTAGCCCGTCCGCATCGCCTCACCTCGAGTAGCGAGTGACACTCGATGAATCCTGCCCTCCAAACCGCTCTGGCCCGTCATTACCAAAAAGTCTTGGCGGCATAACTGGGGCTCGTGCGCGTCGCGGTTCCCAACTTAAACCCAACTCTTTGTTTATGCTCTCACCCACCACCATTTACACTCCCAGGCAGAACAAACCATAAACCCAACAACTGTAGTGTCTCCACACCCACCAAGGGTGCAAAGGGAGTAGAAGCGGGAATGTCAAAAAAACGCAAATCGACAGCAGCAACCGCCAATGCGCTCCCAGACACTCTACGAGTGGCTTACACCCCACCGGTCCGTCGCCTCCTGTCTCGATTATCGAAGGACTCCCTAGCGGAATTATCGCTAGGGTGGCTAGGGAGTACGGAGGTGAACCTGACCCGTGTTGAAGATGAGGAGGAGGGCGAGGAAGGGGAGGAGATGGAGATTGAAGCTGTGAAGGGGATATACGAAGGATTTGGCAGGATCAAGAGTGTACGGGCGAAAGAGGTTGTCGAGAGAATCACGGAACACGAATGGAGGGATGGCTTGACTTTGGGGATGGTAGCTGAGTTGGATTTCCGCTGTTTGTTGCCCTTCCCCCCTTCATCGAGTAAACATAACCGACAGAGAGGAAACAGATCTTCTGGACCACCCAAGCAGCCAAAAGTGGACATCCGCGCAGCTCTACCTCCTATCCAAACCTCCCCCCGCCGGCACCGCTCCCAAAACAATCTTCCACCCAAAAACCTTCGCCCACACACTCTCAACCCTCCTCCGTCCGCTTGTCTCCCCGCACTACTATATAACCCACCATCCCAGCTTACCCTTGCATATGCTCCGCGTGCAACTCCACCCACCAACCCCTTCCCTCTCCACCACTCTACTAACTCTCCCGCAAAACAAGCACATATTCTGGCTCGCCTTTCCCGAATCCACAGACGGTTACCTCTTCCACACCCTCCCTTCTTCCTCCCCCACCGCCACCACCACCTCACTTCCAGAAATAGTCCGTGAAAGCATCGCGATGGCCGTCTCAAGGCGCGGCACCCGCTATGGCATCCGCGCCGCAAGAATGAGTGCGAGGACTCTGGAAGCAGTAGCCTATTACCGTGGCGGCGAAGGCGACGGTGGTATGCTGGGTGGATGGAGCATATTCTCAGCCGGGGGCTCGAGTGTCGATGACGACCCTCTCGACCTCCTCCCTGCTCGCGCTCCCCCGCTGCCGCAGAAGCAGCGGGAGGAAGATAAGGAAGCGGGCGACGAACAAACCAGAAAACGCCAAAAAATAGCAGAAGCCAGATTCGGCATTGGTGCAAAGGAGGGCGATGGCACGGGGTTGGAAAGTGTGGTTTTTGCGCTCACTGAGAAGTTCCCACCTGTTCCGCAGGAAAGGCAGCAGCATGCGACAAAAATGGAGGAAGAGGAGGAAGAGGAAGAGTTCAGACCGAAAATCACTGTAAGGCTGGAAGGATCGCATGTATTTGCTGGTGTGCGCAGCTTGGTTGAACAAGGCGTTGGCTTCGACGGGGCAAAGTTGCCCGGCTGGTTGACGGGTGAGGCTGGAGTTTCAGTTGGGAGGGTTAGGGGGGGAAGAGTTAAGGGGTGGGTTGGGGATGCATGAGGGGGGTATATAATCTTAATCATGGTGTATTTTACTGTAGTATTGTCTCGTCCGCATGATATGGCGTTGGGGGGGGAAGAATTATTATTCATTGTTTGAGATGTCACTCATGGTTGATACTGGGTAGTAACAGCGGAAGGAGTGAGCGATTGTGTACGGGAGTATGATATGCAGGGGAAGCATACGGAGATTGTACGTCCGATACAACAACCATCCCCGTCTCTACACAGTACCTTTTTTCCAGACAGGAATACCTTTGGACAGGCGGGCCACCACCAGCACCTAACTAGACCGTTACCCACCATTCACGTAGCCCAAACGCACACGTAATTTAACAAACCAATCAAACAAGACTCCCATCATCAAGTATGATACAGTTACAGCAACAGCATCGTACTCTACAGTGCCAGTCAACAATGGCCCTCCCTCCCTCCCTCCTCCCTCCCTCCCTCCCTCCCTTCCCTCACCAACAAAACCGCAGTCTCCCCACAGTATGTAACGCATAATACAGAACCCATCCGCAACCACCGAAAAAACGAAATTCCGTCCGGCAGAAGGGATGTTGGATTAGGGGTGGGCGTGGTGAGGCGGTTTGCTAGAGGACACATTTCTTTCGAATATTGGATTTTGGGGAATTGTGGTGGGTATATATGATATGATACGAAAACTTGTGGGTTTTGGATGATATATATGATAGCCAAACACATGTCAAGCGAGTGATATATAATGACTAGAAAGTAAATTAGTCCGCTGCGCTCGTAAGTGGCGGTGGATCTCCTTAGATTTGTCCTGTTGGTCTCCATATTATAAAAACGGAGGAGGAGGGAAGGAAGGAAGGAAGGAAGGAAGAAAGTGAGTGAGTGAGTGATCGAGCGCACTGCGTGCCCTGAGCGTCGAAAGGAGGGGGGAGGGGGGAGGGGGGGCGCTTGACAGAGGTTAATATTCCGAAACATTCTCAGGGCTGTTCAAGTCTGTAGGTGTTGGTCGGCCGGTCGGCTGGAGATATTACTCACCGCTCGATCAATCGGGGTCCTCAAGGCTATTCTATTCCTCTATGATACTACAATGCCACCGGCCCATAGCGCCCATCCCATAACAGAGGATGCCTGCCTGCCTGCCTGCCCTGGGCTCGGTCTGAAATTTAGGGATCGGGTGGCTTTGTGTATTATTATTATCTTATCATCATACATTAGGAGAAAAAAGGCTTTTTCCTTTTTCGTAACTGTAGAAGGAAAAAAAAGCGCTGCGTTGAGTGGGAGGGAGGGGCGGGGGGGGGGGGTGCAGGTTGATAGTAAGTTTGTTCTTTCAGCCTTCTCCTCTCTGGTCTACTGTACATCGTATTATAACAGGATTCTCTTTTTTTTCTTTTCCTAATTTTTAATTAATATGGTGCTATGCGCGGCGAATCCTTCCCCTCCCCCCCGCCCCGTTCTGTCCAGGGATGGTTTTGTTGCGAATTGAGTTGGATGGGGCATAATATTGTCGGGGAAGACTATGTAGATATATAGGTGAAAAAGCGCGCTCGCGATAACCGTGAATCTAAATAACTATGATACAGTATGATACAATGTGGAGTTGCTCTCGCTTATCTGATCTTGGCTAATATTGGATTTACAGATCGTCCCGCTTGCACTTACATCGGGGGGAACTATCTACGAGTGCAGTCTCTATTTTTTGCTCCCACACAACACAGCACGAGTGCATATCAGACGGGCCATAATCATACCAAGTGTTTATGAGAAATATCTTTCCCATAGGCGGATCATACACACCGGAGATGGCTACCGGTCTATTTCACTTGTTCTCAGTCTGTTTATTTGTTAAATAAAATACAATACACACTCTCCACCCCGCTACCGGTATTTTCCCCACCCTTTAATCAGCCCTGACGGTCAGCATCACGGAAACTCAGTCAACGGGTCGCTTAGCCGCGCGAGCAGGTCATAGTTGACCGTCACCATACCGTGGCACTGTGGTGACTTTGTTCCATTTAAATTCCAATCACACAAAATCACTCTCCCCCCGCCCTTCTTCCTGCTAACCTCCTTCCTACGTCCATTCCCAGCCTGTAAACGCCACGTTATCTTACACTTCATACCATCGTCATCATCGCATCGTCGACCAACTCATCCACCCATCCATTCACCAATCCGCAAGGCCCTTCATATTGCGCTTCTATCCCATCACGCCCCCGTCGCCATCGCGCTCCATCCTCATCACGTCTTAAAAAACCCCTTCTGTTCTAGTTGAGAAAAAGGGCCAAACCAACCAGTAACCAACGAACAATCAGCCGGAAATAGATCCTCAACGATGGACCCAGTGAGTAGTCCCCCTCACCCTCCTTCTTCCCTCTCTAACACCCAAGCCGAAATAGCAAACCCAAAATAAGGTAGAAAAAAAGCTAATAGCCCCACCATAGCTGACCACGGCATTTGTCATCACCCTCGCTGCCACCACGTCGGCAATGCAAATCTTTTTGTGGCAAGATTGGAAGACTAGGCTTGCGGATAGGGAAGGGTTGCCGGATCATTGATGCGTCTTGCGGCGAGAAAAATGGGAAGAATAAAGACGATGGCAAAATTCGCGAAACTCTTGGATAGATATAGAAAAAAGAGAGGGGAGAGAGGGTTGGAAGCGGGTGGATGAAGGAAGGTCATGGAAAATTACTGTTTTTTCTTCAAAAAACGTAAACCCAACAAAAGACTTTTTGTAACCCGTCCCCCGCATTTCCAGCTCCAAGTGCTGTAGCTTTCCGCAAAGAGGGGGGAGAGAGCGTGTCCTAAACACTACTACGACCACTCCCGAAACCGCGACCTCCTATCCTCCTGCCTCCCATGCTTCTCCATGGTTCTCCTGGAATGTAACTCATCCGTCGATGGCAATGGCTTCGTAAAGTCGTATATCTGTGTTTCGGTGATGCTCTTGACCTCCACGTCCTTGAGTGTGGCAATCGCCTCGAATAGGCCCTGCGATTTCACTTGGTCGGACAGGTAGGACTCCTCCTTCGAACACTTCACAGTTACTAGTTCCAAGCCGGCTAGAGATGGGAGGAAGCCAGCGGATGTGGAGAGGTAGTCGGAGACTAATTCCTGAGGCTTTTCCTCGACAAAGGTGGCCCATAGGACGAGAGTTCTAAGGTTTGGCAGGATGAGGGGGGGAGTGTCGTCGTTCGCGCTAGTAATGGAAGTCGAAGTGCCCGAGGAACAGGAGGAGAGGGATGGGGTCGGGGTCGAAGAATTGCTGCAGGAGTACGGACGTTTACTCCCTGCAAAGATAATACCCATGCTAATCCTCCCTCTGTAAAAATCCAGGTACCTCAGCAGCGGGGACGCCTTTAACAACGCTCTGAGCTCCCGGCACGCCACATCATCAACCCCCACCAGCCCGTCCATTACAAAATGGCTCTCCGGCACAGAAATCGTCAGGTTCACGAGATTTGTAGTCCGCCCCCGCGCTTCATATCCACATCCTAAATCATTCCACCAATCTGTCCTGGTCAACCTCTTCAGCTTGGGACAGTGCTGAAACAGACAGCGCATGAGTGAGCGCGAAGAAGGTGGCTGCGAAGGGTATGCTTCTCCAGAGAAGTCGTAGCACTCGACAGATTCAAGGGAAGTTAAGTTCGGGATCAAGCTTAGTAGAGCCGTGCACGCTGTTAAGACTGGGGGCTCGTCTTTGCGGAGCGGGTGGCGCCAGTTGAATTCTTGTATTTCATCTTGGAATAGGTCGCGCTTTAGTGGGGCGATGTCGATGCGTAGACGGCGGACGAGGGAGGAGAGATATGGCGAACTATGTTTTTTTAGTGGGATAAATGTTAGTGGCTTATTGTTTCATTTGTTTGTCTGGATGGATGGGTGGGTGTATTTGAAATTGGGCTTGATCCCGGAGGGGGAAAGGCGGCCGGGCGGTAAGAGAGAGGGAAGGAGAGAGGGGCTTATGTCAGGTATAGTGTGACGAAGGGGCGGGTTGATGATGGTATCATAGATGGTGGTGTTGAGAGCTATCCCAGGGATGTGAGAGGGAAGAGGAGCTAAGAGGGGGAAGGGGGGCAGGAGGTGGGAGGTGGCCCGAGGAAACGGGAGACCTCATGACGGCATTCCTGTCGTCACTTTTTCTTTCTTGTTTTTATAAAAACCTTCTAGCTCCACCCCCCTCTTTTCACCTGCATTCCTCACTACCATACTTTACCACTACCACACAAACCTCCTCTCCCCCGCAAAAAAACACTAACTATCCATACCCTTCCAACAAAAGAATGAATAAAAAAGAAAGAAAAAACAAAGAAGCCCGCAAGGAACCCACCTACCTCTTCAACACATTCAACTGACTCTCCCAATACGCATACGGATCAAACCTAAGCTCGCGATACAACAACGGCGTACTAACCCTACAGCAATTGATGGAAACCCTGGCCACGCGCGCCAGGTCCGCAGCCCCCAGGAATGCCATTATCTGCTCGAGGATTTCGTTTGGTACGCCGTTGATGGACAACTTCGTCCTTTGGCATTCGTCATCGTCGGGGTGGATGCGACTGGCTTCGGAGTCTCGGGGGGTGGTCTGTCCCGCGTTCATGGGTGCGTTGGTTGTGTTGTTGGGGTTCCCATTCGGTGGGTTTCGGGGTGTGGCTGCCGCTTGTGGGCGGATAAGGCAGGATGAAGTGAGGAAGGAAGGAAACAGGAGGTTTGTGAAGCGAAAGGATAACTTAACCCTTTGCTGTTATGGATGGAGAAGCGGGAGAAGTACGGTACGGTTGGCAGGCAGGTAGGTGGGAGAGAACAATAAAGTGAGGAAAGGTGTGGAGAAAAAGGCAACAGTAGGTAGGGTACAGTGCGTTAGGAGGATAGGAAGAGGAAGAGGGAAGAGGGAAAAGGAAACTGTTCAACCTCTGTGCTGCAGTACCGTAATCACCAAGCAGCTTAATTCCCCATTTTTTCCCTCACTCCTTCACCTGATCGCTTAGGTCAACACAGTATTGTAATTATTGACATGCGTCCCCGAGTTTGTTTCATTTTTTTTGGTACCGTAGGTCGATAAGGTCATGATCGTCAGATACGTCTCAACTCCCGTTACACCTCTTTCCCCTCCTTTCCTGCCATTCTTCCACCCTTCAAAATGATAGACAGTGCGGACACCGCCCAATGGAGGAACCCCGGAGTCAAGTGGAATAAGATAAAACATGGAAAAGCATTATCTTCATTAATTCCACCCCTCCACTCGTCGATCTCCCCAAGCAATCGCCACACAAATGATGTGGCAAGCCTCGGGATCAACAAAACGTACCGTGCCGTTATCACAGACGGCGGGGGGAGGGGGAGACCCTCCATGGGACTTCCCGCCCCATTCCATTCCATATTTCTCCCATTTTCCACTTCCGGCGAATCACATCTTGTAGATAACAGACAAAAGGGTGGATGCCGTTACGGCAGACATAATATCAACAAGGTAGGGTATGTTGGCAGGCTAATGATATTGCCGCGGCCGCTGCCGTTGCCGTTGTCGTGCAGCAGAGCGTAATCCCGAGTCCCCGAGGAGAGGAGCAGGGAGGGTGAGGCTTGACGAGGTGGGGAAATTAAGGAAAAACATGAGATTTGGGCGGAATTGCGATGAGATGAGGATGGAATACCGGTGGGGGGGTGAAGGGAGGGAGGAAGGTCTGAGTCGTGACGGAATTAGTTTTTATAGTGCGATACCGTGAATTGTTAGAGCCTTTGCCCCAATTGGACTTGGAAGGGCTGGGCAGGGGGTCGGATAGGGTCTGGCCTTTTTAAATCGTTTACTGGTATTCACCCGAGCCTTTAATCCCAATTCTGCTCTAGTGCCCTTTGGAAGGCACCCTTAGAACTAGTTGCGCAAAAGCTCTATTATGATAGTAAGTTAGGATAATCTATTGTGCTATCTCGAATGCGGCAGTGGAGCAATGATCGCAAGTGCCATATGAATAAATTCAGAACAAATACGGTGACTCGCTGATTGAATTACGGACAGTTGTGGTATTAAATACCGCCTGCCCATCTAGCTCTCCGTCAGCTAAAAGCAACAAAGTGACCTTCTTGTGACCAAGATTTATCATGCTTGCAGAGTACGCGAGCAGTAGTCGCAGCAGGACACACAACACCAGTTACTGTACAATTTTAGGTTTTCCCTAGGAAAAAAGACCCAAATATTCCTACCGCCCCCTCTCTCTCCTATTGTGGATGGAAAGCTGGAGAACGCGCATGAGGAAGAAAGGGGGAAAGGGGAAAAGCAAGTAAACGTTCAGGAAGGAGGGAAAAAAGAGAAAGGAAAAAGAAAAACACAACCTATACTTGTGCCATAGACTAGAGAAAATATAAAAATGGTAGGACTATGGGGTTGTCTTCGAATATAATCTGTTTCCTCTTATCGTTTCTCCTTTCTTCCTATAATATCTCTCTTCCCATATCAGCCATATTCCGGTGGTCTTTGGTCGTTAATACGGTATGCCCAAAGAAAATAAAAACCCTCATCGGGTGGAGGGCTTTTTCTTTTTTCTTCTCTTCATTTCATTCTTCTAGAGAAGAAAAGAGAAGAAAAAATATAGAAAGTTAGAAGAGGAAGAAAATGTTGGAAGAATGTACAAAAAACCCTTTGGAAAGCACCCCCCGATACAAGAAGAAACGGCTTTTATCATACAGAGTTGGCTCTTCCTTCCCGCCCATTTCGTCTTTCCCATCTCTACATTTGATTCTCCAGTTCGCTCCCCTCCTCCAGACCCAGCCCTTCCCAGTAACCAGGCCCTCTGGACATTGCGTTTCCGCCTGAGGCGAACAAGAAGCTTTTTTAAAAGAAAATAGAAAAAATAAGAGAAATTGATATGGTAGAAGAGAAGCAATCACTAAAATCAGATACGCCGTGGTTAGGTATGGAAAAAAGAGAGAAAAGAAAGCGAAAGGCTCAAAAATAGCGGAGCAATAAGCGGGGAATCCGTATGCAAACAAAGACCGGAGAAAGGGAACTAGATTGAGAATAAGAATTGATCAAAAAGTGAAATGACCATGAAACTCCCCCTATACTATCGATCGCCATCCCATCATCTATTTTTCGTCATCTGCTTCACTTCCATCCCCAGTGACATCCCCTCCTCCTCCTCCTCCACAACCACCGTCGCTGCCTCCTGTACTTGTCTTGACGGCCAGATTGATAGCTATCTTTTTAGTAGGTGGGCTACCGCCAGGTCCGGAACTACGCTTCTTGGTCAGAGCATTCACACTCCCACTACCACCAGTAGGGCTGCGGCGTTTGTTTCGTAACTTCCCGAGCTCATCATCATCCTCCTCCTCGCGTCTTCGTTTCTCCGACAACCTTTCTGGCGTGGGAGCTCCAGATAGCACATCACTATCAGGCTTTTGCGAAGTAGGAGTAGTGGGAGAAGTCATCGGACTAGCTGAGCTAGCCCCTTCGAGTGCTGACTTGGTGGGCGCAGCAGCCCCTCCTTTCTCCCCGGACTTGCTCTCATCAGCAGTATCCATTAGGTCGTCGTCTGCGTAGTCAACCAGTGGCTTAGGTACAGGCGATCCACTGCCGTTAGCACCCTTGATAGGGCTATCCTTGGGTGTCGGGGCGTTATCCTCTTCATCGGAAGTATTGAAATATTCTTCCTCGGCGGCGTCCATATCCTTGACACCCTGCCATCTTCTAGCACCGTTGACATGATTCCTAGTCGATAGTCAATACCCTCTTCCTAAGCGAAGTTTCCCGGGCCCAATTGACCGGGATAACTCATTTCTAGTTCGGGAGTTTGGAGTGTATACCTAATGGACTTGTCCTCCTGAACATACGATGAAGGCATGGTCGTATCTTGCAATTGTTCGCATCTTAATATTAACATATTGAAAGTATCAACATAGGTTATCTCCTTCATTCGATCACGATAATTTTCACCCAAGTGGACAATTATCTGTTTGATATTCTCCTGTGGCAAATGCGTTAGTTTCCGTGTGAAATCGGTAAATTAGAGTGACCTCATACCCTCTTGATGAACTCGAAAAATTCGAGACAGGCAGAATTTAGCAGGTTGTCCCTCGGCATAGTATCAATGACGATGCCCAGAATCGGTCCAAACAGCTTCCATTTGATCATATGCCGGATATAAAACTCATCCTGTAAACCAACGCACGTTCGGAAGAACTTCAACGCCGATAGTTTCAGATGCTTCTCAGGTGATTGGAGTAGCTGTGCAACCCTCGAGGGGAGATTCTCTGCGAGAAGGAAGTACTTTCCCCGGAATGCGTGCTGTCGGACAAAGAAACATAGCGTATCCACGAGGTGGGAAAATAACGATACTTCTGCTATTGACAAGCCTTTCACTACAACAAAAATTTAGTTAACTTAGTCCTACAATTACTAAGTATAAAGGCAGCATACGTGATTTCCTGTTATCGAGCTCTGACAAAGGGAGGAATAATTTCTTCGCAGAGTCGTCGTAAAAGGTCTTTAAAAAATTCTCAGTTTCACGGTCCGCATTATGATTTCGAGGGAACCGCGAGGTTATGTCACTAGCCTTTCCAAGTCCCTCGACCTGCAGCCCTGTAGAGGGATCCAGCAGAATTCTGATAGCATCTGCGATTTGTGCTTTTACTCCCAGATCCTGTTCCCCCAATAGCAATTCAATCAAGGTGTCCGTCAATGGCTTTTGCTTGTCGCTAATCTGTCGAAAGATGAAAGCTCTCATCATTGCTGGGTCGTGATCGATCATGGCCACCAAAACGTCCGTGCCTGCAATACGGACAGAAGCATCGTCGTGGAGCAGTGCGAAATCGATGACAGCAAAGAGTCCGTTTTGGATAAAGTGGCTGTAAAGTTGGGTTCTTACAGGTCCTTGAAGGTTCTTTGCAATTGAGCAACACTGTTGGATGAATAAAACACCATTCTTTTTCTGTGTTGGCTCCGACTCAGTTGAGTGGAAGATTGAAAAGAGCTCCTTCAAGAACGCCTGGTTGCTCTGGAGGTGCTGCAAAATATCCACCTGGTTGAAAAAGATAAGAGAGTTGAGTACCGAGAAGGTGGGGTCATCAAGAATCCTAGCAAGAACAACATCCTTCAAGTATTGTAATCGGTAAGTCCAATGGATCTTCTTCTTGATCTCTGGGTCCTTGATCGGCACCACCTCCTTGAACTTGGATGTATCGGACAAAAATTGCCGGTGGTTAGCTTTGTGACTTGGAAAATCAGGATCGTCTATGGTCAAGGATGGTCAGCATCAAGGAAGTCGTTACACAGCAGATCACAGATACGCACATTCCAAGATCCCTACAACCCCAAATATAACCTCGTCCGTGACAATATGCTCGATGATCAACGTATCATTCAGTAATATTATCATCTTCATAATGTTGCACAGCCGGTGCAGATTCTCCAGACTCTCCAAATCTTCCGCCATCTCCAGCAGCGGGATGAGTTTCCGAATAAAATCCTCACTCAGGACGAACTTCCCCAGGGAATCTCTGGCCTGGTTTGTTGAGCTTGCCGATCGGATCATAGCTTCGATTTCAGTAAGATTCCCTAGTTCAGGGGAAGGTAACATAACCGAGCTAATGGGAGTTTCGTTCGCATCGTCTGAGAGTATTTCATCTGTATCTATCAGCATACATGTGAATATTTATCCCGAGGCGATAGAGCGCAGATCCCCTAAAAGAACTCTTCCCACACAAAAGCTCAAACAAAGACCAAATACAGCAAAAGTGGATAGATGAAGTACATACCTGCTCCAGATATCGATAGAAGATGACTCTGAACATGGCTCACAAACTCCCTGTTGTAAAATAGGTAAGCATAAAGTCCGATAAGACAAGCGCGGGGGGCAGTCGTACCATATCGCGGCACAACCTTCTGGCTCTTGAAAGCTCAAAGCCATATCTGTGCCATGTGGCTCCGTCCACACAATCAATGTTTCTAACTAGATGTCAGCAACCCGTCCAAGAGACAAGAAAAAGCTTGTACAAATGCATCAGAGCTCCCCGCGAAAGACGCGGGAACACAAGCGGTAGCCGAACATACCCTGTTGCTTCTGATATCCATCATCCTTTATTATCCTCGTTTCTAGCAGCATACGATCCTGCTCCTCCTCTGATTTCACCTGAATATGTGGTTCGTCCTGTGCGCCACGGGTATCAGCCACCTCATTGCTCATAAGACTGCCATCCTGCAGGGACCACCAAACAACGGAAGTAGAAAAAAACAAAAACAAAGTGAGTCCCCGTCACGATAACTCGTCACGCCTATAAGTAGACAATCCTCACATTAACTAGCTGTCCCGTACAGTATCCAGTTCCCCGATCAAACCAATCATTATTCCGCAACTCATACACCTTTACTCGTCGCGGTGTTGTGGGCGGGTTAGGCACAGAAAGGGCCATGTTGATTAGATTGGTGAAGTCCGGTGATCGGACGACGAGGAAGCGCGGCAACGAAAGGGTATCGTAGCCTTTTCTCCTCGTCGCCTAATAATCGTCTGAAACTCCTTTTGTTTAGGTGAGGTGCCGATACAAAGGTTCGGCA
>Ga0307509_10000661_pt1 | contig 58565 bp, 56 predicted proteins | sample 10_EM_MG_FD_202245 | JGI IMG/M metagenome (GOLD analysis project Ga0307509, IMG submission 202245) | Populus trichocarpa ectomycorrhiza microbial communities from riparian zone in the Pacific Northwest, United States - 10_EM | ecosystem: Host-associated > Plants > Roots > Unclassified | place...
ATCATTATTGCGAGGTGGTGGGCGGGGCGGGGACATTCGAATAAACTATGGAGGGGGGGGGGGTGAAAATAAATGAATTGTGGGGAATTGGTGAGGCTGCACTCGAGTATAGAGCCGCCAAAAGCAAAACAAAAACGAAAAATAGAAGAAATTGGGCGGGAGAAAGTAACAGTGGGGATGGCGGGGGGAATAGAGGGGGAAGGTGAGATAACGAACAATTATAGCAGGCTCTGTTTCCGGAGAATTCCATTTTGGCTGTGGATGGTGAAGATTAGTGAAAATGTTTGTTGGTCGGAATGCTTAATAGCAATTGTCAAACTGGGCGTCCGAAGGGTCTTCGGAAGGTGTTGGAGAAAGGATGAAAAGGAGTTGTTGAAGTTTTGGAGGTAGTGAAGTTGTGGGTGAGGGGGAGGTGAAGTTCTGGCGAGCAAACCTTGGCTGCGAGGGCAAGAGAAAAGGGAAAAAAAAAAAAAAAAGAAGGGCTTACCGAGCAAGAGGGCGTTACCAATCTAACCCAGCTAAGATTAGTTCCCCGCTTTTTCCTCTGGGCAATGACCTAGAAATTGACAAAAGGTCCAGCCGAAAGAAGAGAGAGCAGTCCCGAAAGGAGATCGCCACGAAGCACACTTAAGAGCGACTAAACCCTATTGTATCCGAGGAAAAAAAATTCCGAGCCCAAGAATCCTACCTGTACGGAATCCAGGACGCCTGCATGGGGTTCTCTCTCCGAGTCCAGCAGGGAATGCCCTGTCACTTTGCGCTCAAAGGAGAACAGGGAGAAAGGCCCACAAATGCCTGTCTTTGTGACAACTTCCCCCAGAAATTACCCTTCCTCCAATGGATTTTGAGTCTGACTTTCTCCTCTATCAATATGTCTGCGGTACTGGTGCTGTACCGTACTATATCTAGATGTAATGTCCCTCCCGCTCCCGTTGGTAACAACCGTGTTTTGCCTAGAAAAGAACAATTGCACTTGCCCTTCCGTCCAATCCGGTATTGTTTTGACGCTTCCTGGGTTAGGAAGCTGTCGCTGCAGCATGATCTTCCCCACACTTTAAACCAACAGGCTGTGAAGTTCTGGGTGCTTTCCCTGGTTTTCAAACGACTGTCATGTGCAGGGCCTGGTAGTTATTAGGGGCCTTGTGCGAAGTTCACAAGAAGGGTCACAGGCAATATTGGTTCTTTTATATCACATATACTCGAGTATAATAATATTATTATTATATCTTGCACTACCAGTACTAAGGTCTCAGCAAAATATCACATTTTTTCCAGCCGTCCTGCCATCTATTCTGATTTTTCCTACGCTTTCTCTTCCTCTTCCCCGCCTTAGTCTACCTTTTGATGTCCGAGACCTCACTTAAGAAAGTATCGCCATCTGAACCCTGAGCGAAGATCGCCCGTCAAGATAATTGTGTTAGGTGGGGCATAAATCATCTGCACCATGCCCACGTGCTTCCTACGTACATGCACGATAAGGCTTTCTTGCCGGGGGTGGGGCATTACCAGGGTCCAAAAATAGGCACACCTAACCCCCCGCTTCCACCGAATAGAGATCTGTGGTATGATATCTGCTCGACTCTATCGAGGTAAAAAGAAATGATCCACACGCCTCCTCTGATGATACCCCAGCGTTTCTCTATTTCGTCTGATCTCATTATAATATCTCTTAGAGAGTAAAGTCGTAAACAATCAGTGCACGTCTCCCTTCATTTTGTTCCCTCAACACCACCACTTTTTCTTCGTCGAACCCACCAAGCCATCCCATATCCTCCACACTCCAGTGGCTGCTTGTGTCGGCCTGCCGAGAAACCTGCGGCTCCACCTTGACGCTAGCATTCAACCTCCGACGTTCTGATACTCCACCTTCTAGTTCCCAAACACGAAGCTCGGAGCCTCTTTTAGAGAGAGAAACCGCCTTACCACGACCACTCACTTGAGCAGTAGAAACTGAGGACGTATGACCCCACAAACGCTGCCCGGGCTCTATAGACAATGATGCAGCATTCGATTTTACCATGTAGAGAGTGAGAGTGTTATCAGCATGTGAAGCTAAGAGGTATCTAAGACATCGGAGGAAAGTTCCAGAAATCAGTGTCATTTTTCAGACGAACAGGAAACAAAAGCAAAAAAAGGATGTGTGATATGTTCAGCTTTGGTGGGGCTTCAATAAGGACTTACGGATGGGTGTACGAGATAGACGAAGGCTGAGCCAGAGGTGTGTCATTGTTTATAGTTCGTTGTGATTTGGACCTGGACCTGATACCGGCCCCTCCTTCCGTAGGCGGGGCTGCAGACTCCACCGACGATGGCCCTCCGGAAGTGGTTTTCCCGAACGGAATGAAACCGGTGGGTACAGCCGTTGCAAGCCTTGACTCTACCACAGCATCCGCGTCATCCGTAAACCGGAGTTCTTGGATCCCTACAGACCAACCTGAGATGTAAAGCGGGAACGCGTACACAATACTGGCAATCATGGACTTTTGCGCTGACCTTCGCAGGGAGAGTGAGAGGGGGGGCCAAACTGTATGTGACCGTAAAGATGAGAGGATTTTCGGTGCATGCATCATGCGGTTGTCTGATATCGATATATCCTTGCTGAAATCCCTCTCGGCGCTGCTGTTGCCTCTGTCGGCTGATCTACTAAACCGATAAACAGTGAACAGCTGCGAGGATGACATTGTTAGCAGATATGGTGAATAATAAGCCATAGAAGTGATCATCAGCCCTTGCGAACTGCTGTTTCCTGCAGAGGGAGCGGGCCCGGTGTAAGAGTGTTCGAAGGTCAGCTTTGGCAATGACCCAGTGGCTCTGTCCAGCTGATACAGCCCAAACCCCCCATTTTCAAACCCGACTGCAACATTCACGGCCTGTTTAACATCGCTGTCCTCATCTATGGCGAGCGCGGTGGGTATGCCGTATTCTTCAAACTCTAGGGAGCCTTGGTAGAGATCCAGGCTGGCGGTCGGAACACCTTTGTGTTCTGGTCTCCAAATTCTTAGACCGCTGGTGGGGTCGACTGTGAAGATCAATCCCTGGGGCATGACCATGAACCGTTAATCTCACTTTTGTTCGTAGCACTCAGGTGCGGGGTAACATACCTCATAAACCCTAGTCACCAATGGCGGTATCGGCGGTGGCGGGGGTGGCGGATTTTCCGCAATGATGATTTGTCTGATGCTGCAAGACCCTCTATTCCAATTATGCCTTAGCCTATATAACTCCTTCCATTTTGTTCCGGTAGCTCTTGCAAGTCCTTCATCTTGGAGCCATCGAGAATTCCGGGATGAATAATGCAAGCTGGAAGGGGGTACGCGCGCGAGGCCCGGAATACGCGATGCTCTCGGGCGTACAAATCGAGCGTAAAATAGTGCTTTCCAAACCTGGTCATCGCGAGCAACTCGTTGAAACCGCTTCGAAACACTCTGGCAAGAAGCGAGGTCGTTGATATGTAAGAAGGATGCAATGCGTAGAAGAAGTTCGTCACTGAGTCGTGTGATATGGGGCAAGGGGTTTGGACGGCGGCGTTTCAATGGCTGCTTTGGGGACTCGGGAGCTGATCTTTTTAACATTGTATGAAAAGAAGGGGGAAAAAAAGATACCAATCGTTTGCACCCAATTGCTTGAAAGTGGTTGTAAGAGATGGTAGGATTTTCTGTGTTGGAGGTCTTTCAAAGCATACCCAGAGCGATGAGGTCAGTTTAGAAAGCCGAGTACGGTATCCAGCACGGTGGCTGCATGGCACAACCGGTATTAGAAAAGCTTATCGTGAGCGTCATCAAGGTGGCGGGCTTAGCCACATGGGTGGCGAGCAAAGCTGACTCAGGCTTCTTTAGCCACAACGGTTCCAATGATTCCCCTTTCCGTCATCGTCATCATCCCCAGGGTAATACCCGAGTATTTTCATCCCAGAGATATCATACTTGGGAGAGTATTCTTGACTACCTGCATCTTCGAGTTTAAAATCGGCTCTAATTCTTTATCGGTACACCTGGTTTTACCTTGAGCCGGTCGGTCGGTAGCCATGGACATTCTCGGCAAACACCGCATCGTGTTCAATAACCTAGGAGTGCAGCTATTTGCAGATCTCGAGAGGGACCTATCTCTCGCGTTAACAAAAGGTGAGTCTTAGTTATTGCTGGTAATTGAGGCCAGGCCTGTTAATTATTTATCTTTCAATATAGGATTGAGTGAGAAGGCAGATCTAGAGAGGGCAATTGCCCAACAGCGGGAACTATTGCAGGAGAGGCAAGCTTTAGTGTGCACCCCGAGCTCGCCTGCCGGCATCACCTTGGTCATTCCCTAACGCTATAGGTTCGTTAGATTGACGCACACGAGAGCACTAGCGAACAACAGCAACAGAAAATTCGAGAACAAGAGAGCCGGTTGCAGAGCCTGGGCTATGAGATAGCCAAAACCAAAATTGAGAACGAAGCTCTTGCAGAGAGACTTGAAGGGATTGAAAGGGCCGATAGAGGGCGCCAGCGCAGAGCGTATGTTTGTTTCCTTTAGTGTGGGTTCTCTTTGAGTTGAAGTTAACTTGTTGGAATAGACTAGCTATCACCAAGGACAAATCCTTAGAAAATAAAGAAAATATACCGCCTATTTTTAATTATCTCGCACAAGACACCCCAAGTCGAACTCTCACACGGCCAGTGTCTCCACCTCCAAAGCCTCTAAATAATCCACGCACACAATCGAGCATTCTAGCAGACGAAGCAACACAAACACTATTCTCTTACATAGATAGTGAAGTTCAGACGGATTCTATTCCCTCACTGGACGATCTAAGGGGGGCATATCAGGAGCTTGCCTCCAGCTACAATGACATCCGCTATGAGCTCGATCAGTACAAAGAGGCATATAATCGTTTGGCCGAGAAATATGCATTGAATAAGGCTGTTTGGAAACAGTGGTCTGAGCAAGAAAACGCTCGATTGATCAATTCAAAGAAGAGGAGGATAGGCAGAGGTACCACTGAGCCGCAGACTGTCGGACGCAAGTTTAACGACTACATAACCCCAGCTACATCAATAACTGGGGGCTCGCCTACTCCTAGAGCGCCAAACATATCTCCCATTAAACCTCGATTCCGACCGTCTGCCGTTCACTCATCACCTAAAAAGGGAGGGCTTTTTTATGGGCTTCTAGGGTCTGGTGCTGGCGTGGCGGGGGGAATGAAAGAGTCTTTTGAGCTTGTTGGTGAGAATAGTCTGATAGCAGGTGACCCAAAAGAGGGTCCAGAAGAGTTGGCTTCTTCGCCTCTCAGCAGCCCTCCGTCTTCTTTATCTTTCCCGGAGACCCAAGCACCACCAAAAATCTTTGGAGTCACACAGGATTCTAAATCACGCGGTGATGGCGACCCAACCGAGAGTGAAGACGAGCCTAGATCTAGTGATCATTACAGTGGTGCACTCAATGAGCCTGTTCTACCTTCTCCGGACCCTGCTTTCAAAGTTCCTGTGATTAAGAAGGAGATAGATGCCTGCGGTTATGGCTGTATTAGTCTGGAGGGTGATAGTGTGGCACGACCCGTAATTATCAAGAGCGAATCTCATGCAAGCAGTGAGGGTTTTGGCTATCATATATTTGATCAAGGGAGTCTTGATTTGGATGATATTGGACAAAAACCTCAAACACCCCGGAAACGCCAGAAGCCCCGCCATCCTGAGCTAGAAACGACGGAGAATATCAGCAGACCCGGCTGGATCAGCGGCGGATTTAGGATCACTCCCACTGGGGATACTGGGGAGATACAGGATACTGAAAATGACTTGCCGGCACTTGCTCTTCCTCTTCCCACAACTGGTGAAGGAAACGCTCTGGGCATACGGTCAGACTCTCATCTGGCGCGGCCGACGACCCCGATGGCGATGGCTAGGGCCGGGCCTGGAAGCAGTCCGCCGTTTTCTATTCAAAACAAGGGTGGCAAGACCCCCCCGCCTCTTAGGCGATCTAGCCGAACGAGTGCTGCTCGGGAGGCTATTTCATCAACTACCGAAGAAAAGAAAATCGATGCGGATGCGCCACAGAAAACAAAAAAGCGCCGTATAGCAACACCTAGGGCTATAGCCAGCTTCGCAGAAGATGGTACAGATGGATGCGAGGACATAAACCCCATTTCGATTCATCCACCGATGACACTGTCGGAAAAGCAAAGGAACCGACTTGAAAGAGATATGAAAGGCACAGCTCGGTTGGATGATATATTAAATTCGCCTCCATCCCGAACACCAAACTTGACGCGTCTTAAGAAGAACATACAATCCAGAACTTCTCCAGCTAAGAAACGAACCTGGGGCGGTGACGGGTTCGAGGCAACCCCGGTTCGGCCATCAAGTAGTGCTGGCCCGTCTACTTCTACACGCCGTGCAGGAGGAAATGCCAAATCAAAGGCGCGTGATATAAGTGCGTTGGACATTTTTGATTTCCGGGTCAACCCCGAAGTGAATGGTGGCAAAGACTATGCATTCACTGAAACAGTCAGGAACCGTGAAGCAAGGAAATGCTTACCAGGATGCATGAAAGCCTGTTGTAGGGATCTTGTTGGCTTCGCGGAGGCTGCCGGACTACCCGCTGTGAGCAAGGGCCCTAAGTGGAGATCTAGTTCGCCTGCCCTCGTTGAAGATTGTGAGCTGCCCGGAAGGAGCTTGAGAAATGGCCCAGTGAGTAAGGAGGACAAAGCCAAGGAGTTTACAAACAGGTATGGAAGGCACCGGGACGCGTTCGAGAGACGTAGAAGCCCACCTGGTTTTTGGGATGCGGACTTTCCAACGACGCAAGAATTGGAGCAGCAGCGAGTAGCCGCCGAAGAAATGAGGAAGAACAAGGTGGAAGATATGAGAAAAGAGGCAGAGAGGGGCAGTAAGGGCAGATTTGTTTTTAAGGACTGAGGCCATCGTTTTTATTTTCTTTCCCGCATAATTTGCTATGATATCATAATACCTTGGCTGCACTGTATCTATTTTGTCGCTACCGGCGTTTTTTTTTCCCAAGGAGGGTAACCTGGCTTTTTATTTGCAAAATACTGGGATAGACGTTTTTTAAGGGCGCATGTATTACAAATCTATCATTTTTCTCCCTATATACTTCAAAGAGCGCTTGGGGACTAGTACCACTTTCTGTTATTGTCCTGTGCCATCACTCTCGGGGATCATTTCAGTAATCAAGAAGCCCTATCTGTACCTCGGACAGTTTTCATTGAGTAGAATAGGTAGACATGGAACACCCTACTACAGGTTATATAAGTTATCGGCTGGTATGATAACCAACCTTCGACTCTGGCATATAAGTGTGATTACCACCCCCGTCCTGCTAGACCGCACACGCTTGATCACGATACTTCAGCATTCCCTACGCACGATCTAAAAACAACTATTTACTCTAGAGCTGGAGAACATGGGAGAGTACGCCCGGGTAGCAAAACTGGAAACCGGAGTGCCCTACGGTATTTACCTCCCCATCCATACTCCTATCCTGGGCCAGGGGACCGACCATGATTGGAGCGGCTTGTAGAGAAATAGCAACCACCTTAAATGTGAAGCTCCTCCTCGTTGGCGTGTCTAGTTTGCTCCCGGCGAGAGACCTGGGCCGGTGGTATGAGCCAATCTCCCACGCATGCACATTACGATCTTCTCATGACAACCCAGCTTGAGCGCACTGCTGTGCTCGCTGCGTGCAGTTCTCACGTCTATCCATGGGCTGGTAAGTTTGAGGGGAGGGATTTTGCGGGTGAGTTCTCTTATGAAAGGTATTATATCATGCTAGCATATCTTTAGCCACGGCGTTGGGTACGGTGTGAGATTTTTCAAGGGGTGTCCTATGTGCCTGGACTTTGTAGATGAGGGTTGGAGAGGGTATTTGTTGGCAGATATGTTAGTGAGGTGGTAAGTGTACTGTAGTTTATCATTTCTCTTAAAATGTGGTGTTTTTTATAGTATCATATACCGTCTGGGAGAACGGAGGTGGAGGTGGATATCTAGATTTATCGAACCCCCGCCAAGTGCTAAATACTTAAAGGAGGGGCTGATGTATGGGCCGCCCGGTTCTCGTGGCTAGGTTGTCAACAGGCCCGGTCAGTATAGTGCTAGCGATTGCAGGGTGGGTTAGGAGTTGGGCTCCCTACCGGAGGACGGGGGGGTGGATGTAGTGGGCTGTTAGAATGAAACAATATAAAGGAAGCTCTGGCGAACTGCCTTTTTGGTCTTGAGCTTGGTATGATAGTAGTTTTCCCTCTCCCTGCCCCCCCCTGGGTTTTGTTTTTGAATGCTTTGTGATACTGCATGATGGGACTTGGGGGGTTGGTTGACGGTATGATAGTTTTGGTTTCTTTTGTAGACACAACTCGAGCGCTTGGGGGTGTAGCAAAACTTCGAACGGAGAGAAGGGTGCTTTCTTTCTGCCAGCGGGTTTGTGGTACTGTTGGTTTTTAAGTTGCCCAGGTATCTCACCCCGCTGATGTTCCCTGACGCCGGAACACCCCGCCGGTTCATCGTCGGGTTGGTGATTTGGTATTGCCCTCAGGGGGATGCCCGCACGCGCCATCTTCTATTAGCCTTCTATGCGCCGGTACCAGAGCATGCTATGTGTCTATTATAACTAGAAACTTGAACTCGGAATGGTCCTCTCGAGCACTGGATATCACTCGGAAAGTGAGCAGCAATTAGCAATTCCATTTGGGGAAGGAGGGAAATAAGGAACAAGGGTATAGGGAGGTGGTGGTAGGAGTGACTTGCTTGGCTTTCTAGATGGGATAAACAGGGTTTTCTGAAATAAATGGGGTCCCGGTCAGCGATGTTGCACTACCCCGTGTGGCCGTCTCTTTTGTGCGGCTTGTGGTAGGTTAGATAGCGGTGTCCATCCAACACCTAGGCTCAGCTCAACGCTGGTATATAGACTGATCACCGAATCAAGAAATGTGGAAACTCCAATGGAAGATAGGGAAAAGCATGGGCCTCATTAAACTCCCTTCCAGAAGGGAAAAATGGCTAGAAGAAGAAGAGTACCTACTGGTAGTGCAAGGTATTTTAATAGAATTGGCTTGAGCCTAGCTGAGCATATTAACAGGATAGACATCTTCAACTGAACCAAGAGTTCTCAATTCGATTAAAGCAAAGCAAACTAAACCAAACCCAGTTTATCCTCTCGCCTCCCTCCAGGTCATAGGTTTAGTGCTACAGAGATTCAGCATAAAGATTATCCATCGGCTTTTCTTTGGGTGATAGGATCAGTCGGATTGGTAAAGGTCGTTACTAATGAAGCTACGGGTTTGGGTTGGACCCTTGTTGGGATGAAAGCTCCGGCAAAAGTCTCTTGTATGGCCAGATCATTGATCATTGACAGTATGATAATCACAATTAATTAATTCTTCGTCGTTTGATGGGACGGGTAACACCAGTATGTAACGTCATTGTGTCTGGGAGGAAGCTGTCGTTTGCTAACCTCAGTATATATCTTGGCGGCAGCAAGAAGGGAGATCTTCATCTGGTGGTTGGCTGGTAAATTGAGTGATTAATATTAATTTCACTGCTATTGCAGTCTCCGTTCTAACCATAGGACTGCTACAGGCGCAACAATAAACTTGTCGAATGCTGAATCGGGACTCTTCAGCGGAATAGATGCTTCTACAGTACTTCCGTGTTTACCTCCTCACCAGAATTGCGCGCGGGTGTTGACAGTTGGTTTGACAGGTGACGATGTATAATTTCGTTGCTTTTACGTTATGTTACCCATAATCTTCTAGCTTGAGGCGCGAAGAGGTTTTCCCAAAGGTATCATAGGGCCGAGCGGAAAATCCTCTCGCCCCATATAACTCTTTTAGTTTTCTCCAGATGACAATAGGGTCCCGGGGCGATCCACATGCTTTTGAGCAGCATCTCCTGGGGGGCAGATGGCCTACCAGGTATAGCGCCGCAGAGCGAATTCCTGCGGAGAGGTTCGCAAGGTAGGAGTTTCAGAGAGGTCTTACGTTGACATGGATTCTGAAGATGACAAGATATGGTGTAAGCTAGGGCTCTGCCGGATCGTGGTCGAAGAGGGCCTGTACGGACGTGGCCACTGGCAGCAAGATTATTGCTGCAGAAAGCAAGTCAGCAAGGAGTATTACTGTTACGCTGACATTGTGGCTCAACAAGACTTTGAGGCTAAGGGTTACTGGTATTAAGCGACGAGCCAAGTCATGAAGACAGATGTCAACTAGAATATTTTACTCGCACAGCCGAGTTGAAGCCAGGCACTTGACCTGAGTGTCATCAGAAGCCGCAGAGCCATGTTGAGCCACAATGTTACCGGGTAACCCCAACGTTACTTTGGTAACCTACAAAAGTAAATTTATGGCACTCTTCAGAACGCCTTGGCACGAGTATCGGAAGGGAACGGTGGGTTTAACTCGCGTACTATCGAGGTCTGGTATCTACGGCTGTAGGCTCTTCTTGTAGACGATCACTTTTTAGCATTAGGGCTGCGGTTGTGCTAATGAACTCTCTGAGCGCCAAGCGATTTTTGAGTCGGAATGGGAAAAATTAGTAGTGTAGTTAAATTATGGCATAACCAATACCCCCGCGGGTGTCTAATTTTGTGGAAATAGCCATAGCACACTAGCGTTATCAATGATATCATACACTGTGAGCATATGGTTGGTAAATTTATTCGCGAAATTTTTGAATTCCTTGTTTGGCCGAGCACAAACTAATACAGAATGCTTTTGTCATTCTCGCCAGAGTAGTTGTCACTCGCCATCAGGTAGGTACATATAGATAGATATGTTCGGGGTGGCTATAGTTCCCGAGTCCTAATTGTGCTTCATTGCAGCTGGGAAAACTCCCATCCTCCGTGAACCGTAAATCCAAACCGCTGGACAAGATATGATCTCGAAAAGCCCCGTCGCGCGTGGAGAGGATAAATAGAAAAGTGGTAAAAAAATCATTATACATCCCGCCCCGGCCGAATCCATTCATCCGAACAAAAGAAACTCCCTCTCGCGTTTTTTTCTTCAACCCTTTAAGTCCCTGTGGGCTTCGGGTCTTGATTATTGCCCTTATTGTTGTTCCCGGAATTCCGAACGACCACCACGACCGTAATAATAATGGCTATAACCACGACAATGCCAACGCCGATACCCAGACAGATCCACTTCTTCCTCCTCGCGCCACGGGCACTCTCGACGGCTTTGCCCATGTGGACCGTCGCCTGCTCCATGTCCCGTTCGACTTTGGTAGTGTTCTCCTCGACATTCATTATCTTTGGCTCGTCCAGGACGACTTGTTCCGCCATTTGCTCAAAGAGGCCAAGGAGCTCTATTAGTGTTGTCTCGATGCGTTGGATTTCGGCTTGGCGGGCACGGACCGCCGCGTTGACAGAATTGGCTTCGCGGCTGCGGCCGCTGGAGAGGAGCTAAGGGGCGTGTGAGAAAGGAATTTGGGGAGGGGGAGGGGGAGGGGTAGGTTTACCGCTTGTGAGAATACTTGGGTTTCTCCGCTTTCTACCATGCGTTCTACGTCGGCTTCCGTTGCCTCGGGATTTACGATGCGGTATTGTCGAGCCATTTGGTCTCGGTATCTAGTCTTGAATGAATTCTCCGTCTATCCCCCCACAGTCCATCCATTCATCATTAGCATTGACTAATTAATTAATCAAATCTGACCGGATGGAAAATATTCATAGCCCACCTGCTGATATGCCCTCAACTCCTTATCAAAGTCACTCTTCAACTTTTCAACCTGCTGCTTCTTTGTATTCTGGGTGGAATAGTCATCCATAATGAGAGTATCTCGCTCAAGGGACTTGATGCTATCCCTCAACTGCTTTGTCAGCACTGATGTCTCCGCGACTAGCGATTCTAGCTGCTGCGTTGAGCCCGAGGTAGCACCATGGTCGTAGGATTGTAAAGTTTGGTTGTGCAGGGCTGCAATGTCCAGCACGGCTTGTCTGAACGTCGCCAGGAGACTGCGGATGTTGGTGACTTCGTTTAGGAAGGAGTTTAGTGGGAGTGCCTGGTGGCCTCCGTGTCCATGGCCGCCAGGAGCTTGGCCGTGGGGTTCCGGATTTTGGAGGAGTGGGGACTCCATTTCGTAGCCTTGGTACTGGAGTTTTTGTTGAACACTCGTTAGCTTTTGGTCATGCTGAAGAGAGGATGGCTATCTATTAAACATACACTCATGGCTAGTTTTGTTGTGAATTTTCCGTGAACTGCTCTAACGGGTTTGCGCGGAGATGGTTGCAACAGAACAGAGGAAAGAGGAAAGAAAAGGCAAACCCGGTGGTTCCTCTGGTACTTATGTCTTTGTGTGGCTGCGGCTGAGAGAATACCAGTAGCTGAGTTGGGGTTCGGCAGAGGAATAAGCACGGGTGACAAAGAGGCTTAGACGTGGGAAGTTTATTGGAGGGTTAGGACAGACTGTGTTTCCCTTCCCCCCCGCCTTGTTGGAGATCTAGCTATCCCTGTTGACCATGCCTCTTACCTCTGTATGCAGAAGCGGGCTTCATCAGAGTGTTGCGCTGGTCTCGTACTATGCTCGAGTAGAACAGGGTGGGTTGAGGTGGAGTAGGAGAGAGTCTCCACCAATAGATAGATCATCATACATAGCAAGAGATACCGGCAGCCCGACCTCAATGCTCATGACTTGTACAGATCAGGATTTCAGTACTGTTTTATGCATTGAAGTTATGGTCAACCGGTAGCCTACAGTACTTGTAGAAACAGGTGGACATTCGGGCACGATCAATGGATTAGCACGCAAACTTGGACCCACATCAGATTTTCTGGTTAAAAGCCTTATTGCTAAATGCGTACAGTGCCATATCCCCTCCCCCCCCCTTTCAAACGGGGAAAGGTTTTGAATACCGGTACTATCGATTGTAGGGGCACATGTTTGGCACACCGTTGTGTACCATTAATACAAACCTGGACCTCGCCTACACCAAGACGTGTCCACCGTTGAAAACATGGCTCACCGATACTCTTTAAGCGGTTCTGGGGCGGTGGGGGAAGTGCCAAAAGCGCAAGAACCTTTGCTTTCTAAAGAAAGAAAAAATAGCTTTAAGCAAGACATGATTCTCATTGACCTTTAACATTTGGAAATGTCACTTCTTAGCGGTCTTTGCCATCGAAAAGCCGGATAACCCTCCCCCGCTGCCCGTAGACCCCGGTGTTAAATTTGGTGCGCAAAGGTATGATATGCCGGGAATGATGGAAAATAGCGACCTACAATCACAGATACAGAGGCTCCTGATTGGGCACTATTAAGAATGCGGTATTCTAATTTCCCAGAGAATCACAACATCTCGAGAAGCACCTGGGATTATCTACTGTACCCCCATACACAAGTATCTTCTCCGCCACCTCCTGTCTTGTGAAGCCAGCGGCCCAGTGTGGGTAATGTCTTGGCTTGGTTTAATGGCCTTCATGGCAGGGTAAAAACTCTTGCGATTAGTTATCCTTCCGCCTAAGATAGGTTTAGTTTGGCGAGTTAACAGGATTGCGTATGCCAGTTAAGAGACCTAACACGTCCTGAAGGCTGACCTTATACTATTATAATGTGACAGGAAAACACTACCATAACCCTTCCCAAGACCTCACGCCTCTGTTCAGAGGCTGGCCAGAGATGGCGAATTGCGGGGGTTTTTGCGGGATACAAACATACAAGCAGACAGTACAGTACAGTACATCCCTGCAATCGATGATACTCCTCTAAACCTTTTCTCCCTTGAAACGCCCAAGTCTAAATTTAGAGTTATTTCTCACCCATTTCGCGGGGGCAGGAGATCCAGGGACTCAACGGGGGAAAGGAAGGAAGGAAGCATATTCGCCAAGTTCTCCTGCGCCTTTTCAAAAAAGACCTTATTCAGCCTTGTCTCTCGCTTGTGCAAGTCAAAGGGTCTTGGAAAGCTTAAAAAGTCACTTCGAACTCGATCCGGGTAAGTTCTATCTGCAGATCCAGCTTGTCGCCGCAAGTCAGATGAATCGCCTCAGAATCCCATAAATAAGGCGGGCGCTTTATCTATTTGTGTAGGGAGGGAGGGTAGCTAAGGTTTAGGGTTGCTGATTGAACCAATAATCGTTACCTCATTGCTAGGTGGGCTGAATTTTGGAACCCTACGGCACACTGACACTCTCTAAAGAACATCATTTGTTGGCTTGTTTACCGCTGTGGAGTACTGTACTCGTACAGCCACATTCATGAAGTTCTCGCTGCCTTTCCTGCATCCCAAGAGCAATACCTATTACCGGTATGTTGGCAATTGAATAGCGGGAGCCCATTAGATAACTGCTTTCGGATAGGTTGTAACTCCTCACGTCTACATAATGATTGCTTGAAACGTGTGGGATTCGGTTGTGGATACGAGGTTTTGACTTTAGGTATGATACCGGTATCCTATCGTGCTGCACAGAGCGGGTACTGCATCCGCTGTACGGAACAGCACAAGCCCATCCTTGAAATCCGATTCTGTTTAAAATCTTGCCATTGCTCCGTTCATTAGTTTTCTTTGCATCTAATCTTTCGTTTTTGGGATAGAACAGGTATTGTTTCAAGTTGGGGTTGCGGGATTTACCCACATATACGGAGGAGATTTCCTTTAGTTTTGGTTCTTTGGCGGAAGCTTGAAATACATATTTTAAGCTACTGATATTTCCTTCTCCAAAATCGAGTTTCTATTGAACCCAATGAATTGAAAGACGCATTTTGTCAGATTTCTTGGCTCGACCACTCAATTCTGGTGCAGTACACGATCAGAATATATCACTCGGCTGGTAATCTTATCCTGTCCTAGCCATTCCAATCGTGACGCTGGACTTGAAAACTAGACCCGACGCCTTGGACGAGATTGCTGTGAGTCGCGAATATTGTATCATACACTCCTTTGTTATGCACTTATCAATGTACGGGGTCCCGGCGGCCTCCAGTCATACATCTATAATCGGTAACCCCTCCAAGTCCTTGTTCACAGCCAAACCCATATTTTTCCAAACTTTTTTTTTTCCCCAGCTGATTTCCCAACCGTGATTATCCTTTTGGGGATAGAGGGGCTTTGCTACTTAGCTAGCGATCAGAATCTATAATTCTCTTTTTCATGAGGGAATATCTGTTCCCATCATAGCATAAAAGCCCCCTGTCTTAACCTTTGGCGAGAGCATAGAAAGTCACATACTAGCAGCACAGGCACCCGCTCCTTCGCGAGCGTTGTGTGGGGCGCCTGGCTGGCTGGCGTAGTACTTCAGATCTCGAGAACCAACTGCCCTACGTATAATACAATTGGTAGAGACCTGTTGGAGCGTAAAAGAAAGCACGAAGGCAGGAAAGTACAAAAGTACGACCGCAATAGGCTCTAAGTGCAGCGGAACATGGGGGAACGGTGGACTAGCCCACTGCTCTCTCCCCACTAGCTAAGGATAGGCTAGGAGATATATATATCTCCGTCTAACTAAAAAGAACCGCAAAGCTCCTAGAACTCAACGAACTCTAAAGAAACACACCAAACTGACAAATCCTGAGCCCAAGTGATATCATGAAACTCGAAGACCATCCTGATATGTATGATACCCGCATATCAGTGAAAATTCATATCAGCATAACCACGTAACCGCATGACCTACAGGCAATCCAAGAGGACCAGGAGTTCAATTCCTCCTCACAATGAGTTACAATCGAACGATCCATCAAGTGAGAGATAGTAAAAGCAATGGTTCCTGCTCTACGGGGGATAGGACGATTGAAGCCCTTAGCTTTCCTCCATAAGGCTGTGGTGGGGTGGGGCTGGTGGTAGGTTTGGCTTTTGGGTTATACACATGGGGGGTGAAGTCCTCTATTGGAAGGGTGGGGAAAGAGGGGAAATAGAGAGGGGTTATTTCTCTCCCATGTTGAATTGGTCGTATGCTTGCTCACCATTTATCACCAAACCAGTTTCTTGTATTGGCTTGCGGGATTGCTCTATCCCCCCCCCAAAAAAAAAAGAATTGGAGATGAGCATTCACTGCTAGTGAAAAAAAAAGTGCAAGATCCCTTCGATTTTTTTCCACCGGAGCCCCAAACTCCTGCCAGAAGTTGTCTAAAATTTTCACAATTCAGAAGAAACTGCCCCCATGGCATTCGTGCTCATTTGGAGCCTTGAGGGGGACGTCGTCCTTTTCCACCTACAACTTTTCGGACCCTCGTCACAAACATCACTGTGGAATCATCAAAAAATATAAGCACGATATTAGCAAGCTCCAGCCAGAACCCCAACTAGCAAGCCGGTCCACTCTATAGGAACATGTGTTGCGAGTTGTGTCTGGAAAACGGTGGTTGTATATTAAGAGAAAAGGAGAAGAAAGAAAAGAAAGATAGGAGCTGTATAGAGGAGCGAGCAGAGGAAATCATGGGGCGGCATTGCCGGAACCCTAGTGATCAACACAGCACAAAATAAACTTCAAGCAGGTACATAGATCAATGGGGCGATTAACTTGGAGATGAGAACATTCTGCTGTATATCGTAACAACATGTAATCTTGTTGGAAATATCGCTGGATGCAAGAAGAGATTCTTATTGCAATTAAGTGTGAAGAATACCGGAAGAAAGATAGGGAGGAGAAAACTAAGGTAACAAACAGGAAAGCAAAACAATACTAGGTAACCTCGGTAAAGGTAGCATAGAACAAGTACGATGAGTTTTGTGGCCATACGTAATCACTTTTTCAGCAGATCTCTTATCACAAGATATCACTCGTATTAGTGTGCAAGTCTCTTGCCCATCACTCGTTATGGGTTACACTATCATGTTACCACCCACCTATTGGTAACGGGCTAGCATAAAGCTGGAAAATCCACCTGCTCACAGACAGGGGAGAAGAAGAAGAAAAGCATTAACTGCCCCTGATTGTGGATTTTGCTATTTTGATCCTCCCGCCCCTTCGCAATTCAGTATGGTCCGTGGTTAGTGGGTGAGCAGTGACTGATGTTTATAACCCTTTTTCCTGGGAATAGATTCCCTCTTAAGCTGCACTTGATGTAGGAACCCTAGGGGTTCTTCCTCATTTGTCTATACAATGGCCAATGTCTGTCATAATAATTGGGATAGGTATATCTGAAAACTGGGTTCCTAGCTGCTAGGCCTGTCCCCTTGGAGGTAGGACTGGGCGGATGATGTGCAATAGTCCGTTTGTGTGTGTTTTTTTTTAGGAGGGCGTCTCACCCTAAGAGAGGTGGGTCAAGAAGATGGACTATGGAACTTAGGTGGTAGTCCTCTTGGTTAAGTTGAAGTCTGTCAACTGCAATCCTCCGTTATTCTTGTTTATATCGCTCGGCTAAGCAGTTCCTCTCATAACCGTACTTTCCTCAATAAGTACAAATAACTTTCCCGCCATACAAGGTTAACGTGCACGGTTACTCCACCAGTTACCTAGTTAGCGGTTACCTCCTAGAATCGTAGGATATACCTCCAAAGCTCTCATTCTTCAGGTTGCAAACAAAACCCGAAAGCCTATCCTATTCCTGAGGAGCAGTCCTATTCGCAATTTGAACTTTTAAAATTTTCTCCAGATGGGGGCAATTTATTCCACGTGTTTGTCCTATTTCTCGGAATCAGTAAACCTAAGCTTCCAGTCCGTCGGTCTTCGGGTCCGGACGGGCACGGATGGCTGTACCTGGAAGGACGTCCGGGACGGGCTGATGGGGACTGCAGGTGCCTCAGGTTGTGGAATCTGCCGGGTCACTCCGGATGACGGGAGACGGGAGACGGGAGGGTTCTGCAGGTAATTGGCCAGCCTTGCAGGTATCATAATTGGCGAGGAGTTGCAGGCGAAAAGGCGGGGGACTGCAGGTACCACCCGGGAGTTACCTATCCATAGAGGGCTGATGGGGACCTGCCGTCACACTCTTAGACGGTAGTCTTTCCCAAAAGACGGACGCTATTGCCTTACAGAATGAGACACACATACCCGGGACACCCGGGAATGGAGTTCGTGTCTGCAAGGCTGCTATGATGGGACGCTTGGGTTCACATCTCGGAATGGATGTAAATAGAGTTGCTCCTTTGGGGGGGGGCACTAGAGGGGACACTCACTCTTGTCGTTACCCTCCTTCCCGGCTACTGTCTCTTTATCTCCCTCAAATGTACCCTGCCCTAATTGGCTGGCCATACCCTACTACCCATGAGCGCCACTGCCTCTAGAGTGCCAGTATGATAGGCCCCTCCCTTTCCAGCTCCATAGCAGCCTCGCTAGATACCACGCCTTGGACTGGACTGATTATGAGAGGCTATCTAGTCTCATCCGGGTTCTTAGTGGTAGCCCCCCCTGCTTGCCCCATAGTGCCTGATGACCGTGGGGGCACTGATCTTTATAAATTGCGCAATATTGTGTGAAGAGATTCCAAGATGCTGTAGTTATAGGAGAGCTATGTAGCAGCCTGGCCACCCCATTCCCCTTCAAGGCTCACATGACACCAAACCCCAGGCACTGCTCCGAACGTTGAAATCCTTAGATAACTACTTCTATCTGCTTGGGGGTTCATTGCAAGTATGATATATACCTATATTGAATGGGTTGTGAATCTTTTTAACGGGTCCGGCACAAAAGCTGTGCCCGACTTTTCTTTCTTTCTTTTTTGAGAAATAAACCAAGTTTACAAGACCACTGGGAGATGGTGAATGGTAGTTTGGTGGTAAATTTGGGCCCTGTTTGACGGGCCGTGATTTCAAATATTCATAGTGTTTAGCTAGGTAGCGTTTTCAAATCATGATTTGGGAAAAAATTTATCCCTGTGTGTTAGTGAATATTTGGGGCTATCGTACAAAATTTTGTTTTTGTATGATACCCTTAAGTTATTTTGTTCTTATCATATATGATGTAATATTGAGTCTTGAGGTCTTCTCATGGGTTTAGACTCAAATTGTGGTTTGGAAAATTAAAAATTGCAGTCAGGTTTGGAAAGGGGGGGGGCAGTCTGCAAATTGTGATTTCAAATTTATGCATGATTTCAGATCGCGGCTATCTCAACTCTCGGCTTGCCAAATAGGCCCTTAGCTAGCCTGATACTAGTGAATTTGTATAGCATCCTGAATTGTTAGCTGCCTTTCCAAATCGGACGGAACAGCTCTCTTTTTCTTCTTCTTCCCCTTGTTGCTGTTGGAGGATAGATGATCGATGAGTGCAGCGGTAGGGGAACCGGAATAGGATAGGACTTGGCCGATGTGGGGTTGAAAATAGGAAGGCTACAACCATAAGCCTTGTTTTCTCAGCGTCCCCGTAAACTAAAGGTAAAGATATCTGAAACATGGGGGGGGGAGCAGTCCTCATCCTTCCATTGATGGCAGCACACATCCGTTTTCTCCCATGAATGTCCCGATTCCCTCCTCGCTTACTCCCGTGAGGACAAAAGAAGGATATGTTTGTAAAAAACCTCACCGTAAACCGTCCTAACCCCAGCACAAAAGTAACAGCCCGCAACATTCTTGTAAAACCTCGACAATCGACTAAGACTCACTACTCTCCCTCACCAACCTTGACCAACGGTTTTTTCTTCTAATACCTCGCCAATCGCAGGCTTCACCAGTACCTGTATGGCCCAAAATCAATATCCTAGCCCCGCAAAGCAGTATCTGAACCGCCACTCTTCCTATATATTTAATCTAATGTCAGCTCGGGAAAGAATACTTATCCAACTAAGATGTGAATATATAATTTTTTTCGTCTGAGCTTAAGGACAGCGGTTTACGTTATTCTTCACCAGGTAACGTATATGTAATAAGAGCAGATACCCGCTTGACAGAGGAAGGGAATTTTGCGCGTCGATCATTGATAGCTAATGATAGAACTCTCTCATGTCTAAAGAATGATAGCGGCTGGGATATATCGGCAGTGGGGAAAGGCGGGTTTTGCTGAGGGGTAAGACAGGTACCATACTTTGCTAAGTGTATAGCGTAGGAGTGATAAGATATTCCTGACTTATGGCCGTCTCGTTTAGGGCGTTGTGCCCGACTTCAAAGCTGGGTGCAAGTGGATTCTCTGTCTTGGCCACCATACTGTCTCTCATTAAATAACTTACCACCGAATAATAGGAATACCAAAACTTAATAACCTTTTCTTTCTTCTATGGTGCTAACCACCGACCTCCATACTGTGCACTGCCATAATAGCCTCTCCACGGTGACCTCGTCCTAGAGTTCTCGCCCAAGACTAGAGTGTATCATGGGATATCACTCGTCATAGATATTTCCGCCTGTAAGAAGAACGGATAGGCTAGAAGAGAAGGTAGTGATACGTATGGCGTAGCCCCTGGCTGGGATCATAGTTTCCTAATGAATCTGTGGTTCTGCCGGATCTGACAAACCGATGCAGGGGATCAGAGTAAGAAGCACTGACGGAGGGAAGGATAGACGGCGAATAGGACAGATTGTACAAAAACGAGGAAGCGATGGGTAATCATGGAAGTGCAGTTTCTCGATGATAGTTACCGTATTCCCTGGGCCATTGCCACCTCGCCTGGGTCGAGGGAGCACAAAAGTAGGAATGCTAGAGTCACAACCTGTGCAGGGGAGAGCGTGGCATATGAGGGGGGGGAGGGAGACCGTGTGAGAGAAGGTAGGCATCGGAGAAGAGACCGTAGGTTTGACAGAGCGTTCTTGATTTTGGCGCAATTGGGATTTTTGTTCAAATATGGCTTTCTTGGCGTGAGGAAGCCTGGTGAGACGAGTTGGTGGGGGACATTGGTTGGGGGGAGTATACTACGAATAGAGCGTCTACTATTACTCCGGTAGATTTAGTATAATAAGTCATAGTGAGTATGGTTAAGATCGCACAAATCCCAGCAACACACTGGATAAGCAAGCTCCGGGGCACGCCCTGCGCCCCTAAACCTCAAATCTTATTTTCTGAACAGCATCAAATCGGATCAGAGGACCGAACCAATCCCTCGTCTAAGAGGGAAAAAAAACTTCAATATAAATCACCCAAATACGAGCTACACTTTGTGGAAAGAAAAAAATGAAACCTAAAGAACTACGTGTACGTTTCCTCGGGGGTTCCCAACTCAGAGTACTTTTCTGCAGCACCATGCTCGGTGATAACAACAACATGCCTCTCCAATGACTTCTTCTTGGGGTAGGGGGCATTGAAGATTTCGTTGATCTCTTCGAGGGTTCGGCCCTTGGTCTCGACAAAGAAGAAGTAGATGAAAATGACCTGAAAAATATTCCAGGCGATGTACAAGTAGTAGAAGCGCCATTGGACACGCTCCCATGCGACGGGGATGGCGTAGGTGTTGCTGTGGGGCTTTTTAGCGATATATTTTGATGGGGGGGGGTTATAGAATATATAGACTTACAAAAAAGCAGCAATGTTGACGAATAAGTTATACATTCCCATACCCTTGGCGCGGGTCTCGAATGTGAGACATTCGACCGGGTAGAGGGCTTGGAGAGGAGTGTAAGCAAATGAATAGGTGATACCGAAGAGGTAGATGAAGGCGATAGCCGCGCGGGATCCGTTCACATTTGTGTTGTCCGGGTGTCCATAAGTAGCGGTTAGGGCAGTGACAATGGACCATTCAATAACGAAGAGAGATGTAGCAATCAGCAAGACGGGGCGACGACCGAGCCCGTCAGTGAAGTGGGCACCGATTGTGGACATAACAAAGGAGATAACGCTCAGTATGGCATTGTAGAGCTAGGGTAATTATTAGATTTGGGCTTCCGATTATAGGAGCGTGGGGACATACTAATTGGGTCTTGGGATTCTCGACACCGACAGCCTTGAGAAGTACAGGCATGAAGTAGGAGACTGCACCGTTACCAGCCCATTGCCCGAAGAAAGCCATACCGATAACACAACACATACGCCACCATGAGTTCCTTGAGTTGAAGAGATCTCTGTAATCCCACCAGCGCTTATCAGATCCCTTAGTTGCGATTTCTCGAACCATTTCCTTGTATGTCAGCTGGACAATTGGTGACTCGCGGTCGCCTTCTCCGTGGAACTCGGTCATGACCTTGAGTGCCTCCTCATGGCGGTCGTTGGAGATCAGCCACCGGGGAGTCTCAGGACAGAAGAGGCAACCAATGATAACACCACCAGAAGCAAGGGCTTGAAGCCAGATGGGAAGCCTCCATGAGAGATCGCTCTTGATGCCTCGAGACACAGTTAGCAATTGCAGCCACTATTTGATTGGCGCATCGAGCAAAACACACCCTCAGTTCCCCAAAGAACCCATGACGCTGGGATACCACCGACAAACCAAAAGGTGTTGTACATCCCAGTAATGGTTCCCCGCCAAGCGGGATGGGCCATCTCGGCAACATATGAGGGACCCTAGAAGTTCTTAGCCTTTGTAGCTCGACGGATGCATGGTGGAAAGGCTCACGGCAGTAGCGCAAGTAGCAACACCGAAACCAAGAATGAAACGGCCCCCAATGAACATGGCCCTGCTGGTGGAGGGAGCCTGAACACAGGTTCCGATAATAATGATACTGGCGCCAATGAACATACCCCATCTTCGGCCCCACCAATCTGTGAAAGGGCCACAGAAAAATGATCCAACAATGTTACCGATGGTGTAGATGGAGAATACCAATCCTGTACTGCTTCCAACCTCCTTCATATTGAAATAGCTGCCAAGGGATTAGTAGTTGCCTTAGTCGTCGCTCAGTGGTCGGTGGACTCACCTTTGATATGTCTTCATCGCGTTGATGCCCCCCATCAATGAACCATCGTATCCATTGATACAAGAGTTTAGGAAAGCAATAAGCAGGAAGAAGTAAAGCTTGAACATCCTCCTAGTCCATGGATTGGGTTTGGCCTGGGCCAAAGCATCGGCGAGCGATACATTTGCAACAGCTTCCCTCTTCCCTTGGCCAGGCTGGTAAGTGGAGATGTTGCCGGGTGTTTTTGCCTCCGACATGTCGGGCAATTGTTTGTCTCCTTCGCGACGGGTATAGAGGAGGGTGGTAATAGACACAGTCGAACAGCGGAGAGAATGTGGGCGGGGAAACCCCCTCCTTATAAACAACCGGGCGCATGGGAAAAGTGGAATCCTCCCCCCTGCCCTAGTTCTGCTATCAAATAACTGTCACCTACTACAGTCGCACCTGGCTATAGTGAACCTCGTTATAGTGAATCCCTGGCTATACTAAACGGGACATACAGGAAATTTGGGTTCCCACAAATATCCTGTTGGCTTAGTGGAAAAAATGCCCATAGTGTAGTGAACAGAGGAACAGCAAATATGCAGGGGTATAAAAATGAAAACACATATAAATTTAATTGGCTATAAGGAACAAAATGAGAGACAGCCAGAGGCTATTCCATTTTGGGACATGTGAAGTGCCCTGATTTAGGGTTTGTTAGATTGCTTTCCTACTCATATTGGCCTTCTCAAGTTTCCCCGGATCATGGCCAAAACTCAGTATACTTTGCTTCATCTGTGATTGATGCTTGTGCAAACAGATGGAAAAAAATTTACTCACTTTAGCCAAGACCACTTAGTCATCTTTACTATAATGAATCTCTGGCTATAGTGAACACCGAGGGTCTTGTTTTTTGCGTTCGTTATAGCCAGGTGCGACTGTATTCTGGCCATCGTTCGGTGGTGCGGTGGGGAAATCTACTACACGCCATGCCATAACGAGAAACCTATGCCTGCCGCTGTACCAGTGTAGTTCCCATCTTGTCGGTAGATTTCAGTATTCTAGGCAAAATTCAACAGCTCCAGTACGACATCAGACGCTCCTTGCAAGAGGGCTTACTTGAGAGGCAAATGAAAAAGACCAGCGAATCTATGCAGGTGAGTCGGCGCATCGTGTGGTAGGCACTTTGTAGAGATCTGTGCAAGTGCCACCGGTAACTCCCCCCCTCCCTCCCTCTCCTTTTTTTTCTCTACATCGTTTTTTAACCCTTACTAGTTACCCTATATGCAGGGAAACAGTAGGGTGGTACGGTACTAATATCGTAAACGAAGCAATAGGAAAACGGCCCTCGTTCATTCCTAGAACGTGTGGGATATTATAGCACAGTACGGCATCACTGGGGCATATTCTGGGAAAGATTAGAAAACCGGGGGGGGACAAGCGGAAAAGGGTGAGTTAGTGGATTCAACGCACCATAAGCGCGTTCAAGTTTGGTGATCCAGGGCCCCGTTTTGCACCCTTTGCGAAAGGGTTTGCTTCTACCCTGACAAGGTGTGAGGATAAAGCAAATGATTGACGTTAGGATACCAGGGGGGCGGTGGGTGGCGGAGGTGAGGGAGTCCTAGCAAGCCTTCCTGCTTAGCACCCTTTTTTTTGTCAAACGCTCGGATCCGCTTGTAATAAGGAAAATCCATGGCAAGCCCCTAAGGTATGGCCTAGAAAACGCAGAAACAAAAGAAGCCTTGATATCCCTATCCCCCATATAAAATGACAGATAAGCAACAGAACGTCAAAATCATCAATCACAACCAATCAGTACAATGGCAACCTAAGATATCAGACCAGATCCTCCGAAAAAATGATCAACCTCAAACCTCACAAGAAAACCCATCACGTAAGTCAGGTGGTCGTACTACAGCAGTGTTGGGGTACTTGGGCAGGCTTTTGCTTCGAACGTGCGGTTCATGTGCAATCCGATTGAGAATTCGGTATGTTAATTGTAAGCATTTGGGTTTAGTAGGCCATGCTCAAGATAACGGTTGGTGCAGAAAAAGAGCTCGAATTGAGCTTGGTCGTGTCTTTATGATCCAAGATTCCTTCCGCGGTCCGAAGGGGCAGAAGTACTCTATCATCATAGCATCCGCTGGTCTAAAACAGTGTTGAGTGTCTCTTATTTCCTCTTCTACTTCATAGGAGGTGGGAAGCAGGATGGGGAGTCCACCCTTTCAAACTCCATGGCCTCACCTGAGGATGCCTGCTTAGGTGAGGGTAGTTTCTAGAGTTTTGAGGAGCAAAGCGCAAAAACCTGGTGTTGAAAAAGCACAAATTCTAAGAAGACTACAGGGAAAGAAGCACGCCTGCCTAGGATTTGATTTCAGCCTAGATCTTGTACTCGTAGTCAGCAGTAGATATCTAAAAATACTGGGATTATTACACAACCCCCTAACCAGGGAAACAAAACCCTGGTTCCTTCCCAGATACTCTATACCAGATACAGGTATGGTACCAGTACTCGTACTGCGATGGGGAGTTAGTATGAGACTGTGCCTGCTGTAGTCGGAGGCTCCACTTAGGGGTACAGTTCCCATGTGTTTTTGATACGATATTACCCGTAAAGGGCGAAACAACAGTAGGCAAAAAGCTAGACTCTCCCCGATACGATAGTTGAGAGGGAGATTTAATGTCGCTAAGTCCAGATTACTTGAGAATTGTTAACTCAATCGAGATCCGACCAGGAGACTAGAGATGGTGAAGGCCCGTCCGGAGAAGACCCTCACCGTCGAAATGACGTTCTGCTAGAGATCATTACCCTAAACACCGTAAAAAATTTGGGGGGTGGGGGGGGGGTTCTGTGTTTCTGATTTTCCAGTTCCTCAATGGTTGTTGGAGGAACCGAAGTTCCACAGGACAAAAACAAACTCCTCCCGACGGCAGTCCGGACCGCAAAACTGACATATCCCTGTAACTAACAAGCCATGCGGTTCTAATACTCAACACGATAAAATCTCGTGAACCCATTATCCCCTGCGGCCCTGTAATCTCTGTATTCAGAGACAAGAGCTCATGAGAAGGTTGGCGTTTCCCCGGCACAATGTAAGATCAACCTTCAGGAGGTGTTGGATCTCATTAACTGGTAAGGTATGATATTCACAACTTTCCCAACTTGTTAAACCGAACCTACCCCGGGCAGACGGGCAGATTCCCGCTGATAATCTAATACCGGTAGTGGATTTCACGAGATCTTGCCGAAAACCTCGTATGCTATCTCAATCAGATCTCACGTCTTCGGTGGCGCCTTCTATGCATATGGGGTGGTTCCAAAACGAACAACCACAACCCGACGGGACAATTGCCCAGTAAATAAATAAATTAGGAATATTGCTTCACATGCGCTAAATGCAAGGAGAAAGCACAAAGACCACGATATCGTGCTTAACCTAGATAGCCGCCTAATCTAGGCTTCTTAGCCCGCATCATCTCCATACTCTGCGAAAACCCTCTCAACGAGATGGCAATAGCATCATCAGTAAGGTTACCAGGTTACCAGCCACCGGTAGTGAGGGAAACTAATGCTTCACAGTTTGTCAATAGCCATTCGCAGTTTCAACTTTAGTAGCTTCACCACTCGAAAATGCGCCTCCAATCTTTTAGCAATATAGCAGCCTCTCCACCATTTCCTAGACTACTGCTACCGGTATTCTTCTTACCCTCACAATTAAATGTTCCACGCGTCCGTGCAGGGTAGAGTCAGTCGTTTTTACAATAAACACCCTGCACGCTCTCTAATACCCAAAGTACCGCGTGATAAGATAAAAATTAGTGACCCCCTATTTAAGAAGCCCTTCGAGAAGGAAAGTAATCTTCGAGAAGGAAAGTAAAAAATGGTTAACAGAGATTCTAAGCCCCGCAAACGGCCAAACATCTAGTTAATTACTACTTTTTGCCAGAAGCCTTACAAGTGACAACTGGAGTGATGTCCAAACCTTTTAAAAAAGGACCGGTACGACACTGTATTGCATACCACAAGAACTTAGCCCTTTTGCTCAGATCTAGGCAATATGTTGTTTTTTTTTGTTTTTTTTAGAGGGGAAAAATGCTTCGACACTCCGAGTAAAGAAGAACGGTAGAATTCTCCCATATGCACCCTATCATTCCCAGTCACATTTATCCAACAACCTGGTTGCTGCAGCTCCATCCCCGAGCTTACCTACAACTTACTTATCAAGCATAACGCAGATATCACCGTCCGGGGACTTCCAAGGAAGAATAGCCTCTTTTACATGTGACACAGGACCGACCTGGTCCTCAAAAAGATCTCCCCCTTTTTGCTTCCTTCTCGATTACCCGATACTGATTTAGACCTCAGTGCCCTCCAAGGATAGATATTATTTGACTTCTCGTAACACAAGAGGCCCTAAAGTGAGGAGTTCTAGGGAGTGTTGTACTATCTGAACGTCATAATTTATCACTCTAGCCTTGCAACCCTAGACTAAGGGTGTTCGGGGGGGAGCGACAGTAGGCTCGGCCAAAGAAAAGCTAATAGACAGGCTCATTATTGATTGATCGCGACAGATGTAGCTTACAACGATTCCCAACGCCAGAATTCCAGACTTTCCACCTGCGCCGCAGCCAGCTTGAAGCGTGATACGAAGAAAAAATAGCTCACTCTATTAACTACCCCACATATTTTGCCTTGCCAGCTAAAGGATACAGATACAACACAAAAAGAGCCTGAAAGAAATAGCAAACCATCCCGATATCGAGCTATGAGACTCGATCATCCACTTGCTATTGAGAGGCTAATTTTCGACTTTCTCCCTAACCAGCCTCATAAGTGAGGTAGTAAGTGGCCTAATATAGCAGAGAATGGGTAGCGGTATCATAGTAGCTATCCTACTCTACCCATGATATAGTGCCAAAAGGTTAGAGGGGTGAGCTCATCACACATGTTCACACCAAGACTAAAACTCATCCTCCCAGATAAGTTAAGCCATAGCTAAAATCTGCAGCGTCCTTTGACTTCTATGATAAGTAGTAACTAGCAGCCATAACATTTACGACTAGTGAGTGAGTTGCTCATAGTGTGAGCAAGAGCAACGAACTCACCCTTCTCGTCTTCTTGTACCATAACTGCAGTCTTCGACCGGCATACGGCAGACAACAAACACAGGGCAAGTCCGTCTCAAGAACCTTTATCTCTGCATTCGGGGATTGGAAGCCTTCCACATAGCGAATCTCAGAAGTTCCAGGATAGGGTAAAAAAAAAATACCTACTACTGACCCCCGTACGCCACCCGCCCGTTTTCGTTATGCCCCGTTGAAGACTGTACCAAACAAGTACTAGAAATCCGGGCATGGTGCCCATCTGTCGCCCGCCCCCTTCGAGATTCTGGGGGCCGATATTGCCTGTGGCCGATGAACGATGCACGAAGGGTACGAGTACCACAAATAGCGCTTTGAGAGTGTGGGGGACCGTACAGTACTCGAGTACTATGATAGTATGAGGAATGGTTTGTGCACTAAAAGCTAATAAAACTAGTCTTGAAACGGTTTGCTTCGACGCACACCACACCGGAACTCACAACCTCAACACCCTAGTCCAAAAATCCCTACTTTTCAAAAGTGGTTTCCTCGTTGTTTTTTGGCCAATAGCGAGATTCCGCCCCATCGCGCGTATTACGTTGCCACAGGGGCAGCAAGGGTTCGACGAGGATGAATGTTAATTGTCTGGTACGGAAATTTTCTTATTATCGTATAAACTAAGAGCTTAGTTAACTTCGTGCAGTGATAGCATTGCATTATAGAAGGAGAAACCACTGAGAACAGCTAGCCCCACCGAAGTAAATCGCAGACCTTCCTATCTTGGCCAACAGTTTTAATTTCTGTCATCCAAATCCTTTGCATGGGCCCGGGTTACAGGAATCCCTATCCTTACCCCACCTATCTTCCCAACTATGTGAAATCCTTCGGCGGATCTTGAAAAAGGAGTATACACCGATGTTTCTCTTGGCATATATGTCCAGAGATTACGCACCGCACTAGTGCACGATGGTGCAGAATCTCGTAAAAAGAGTTGTCTACGAGTAGAGTCCCTCCTCTGATCCGGTGGCAAAGCTTTACTATTGCTACTTTGAGGCCTTTCGGATTCAGGCCCCCACCAAATCATGGGGGCACTACAGCATAATAGGGGGTTAGAATAGCTAAGACATTCGGTACCACAAGAATTAATATCTATAGTATAATATTCGGTACAGTACTGCACCTTGCAGACCGCGAGTACTCAAGTACAAATGTACCGGTACTAGCACAGAAAGACAGCGTTAGCCTGTCAAGGAATTGGGAAGGTGGAAGGGGGGATGAAGGGAAGTTACCCACTGGTACGCAGAACGGGCACTCACAAGTGGTAAAGTCCCCTCAGTCAATCAATTCATGTGACGACAATCTATAGTCTAGTCTAGAGGATCATACACCATAGTCAGTACTTATTTTGAAGTTATTTTAATACCTATAAAACCCACAAGAGATTTTGTGCTAATATCATATAACAGGCTAGCCATCATGCCACGCCGCCTACGGGCAAGGGCGAATGGAGGAACATATTAGTAATCCTTTTCAGTTTACTACTGTTGAGATATAGCCACCTGATATTCTATCATACATTCAGGATGTCTAGGGGAAGTCGCTCACTATGATGCCCTTGGGATGTGGGATTAAAATTGGTGATCCATAAACACCAACTAATGAATCGAGACTGACATAAGGGTGCACTTTCCCAGTCACGAGTTCTAGCCCCATGTGGCACGTACATAGAGAACTACTACCGCAGCACAAAAAATTAAACCTCCCAAGTGTCTGGTGCAGTATTCTGACATAATTAAAACTCCTACAGAGGAATCCTAGCGATAATGCAGTCCTTCGACAGCACAAATACAAATGCAGTATCCCACAGGCCAACCCCGAATTTCCTCTTGGTGGAATACCGCGTACAGTTCTACTAGAGCCGTCGGCCTCCATACTCAATTCAAACATAGCCTCGTGTAATCTGGCTAGCACATCACATAATAACAATGGTAATTCCTAGGGCAACTACCGTAAAAAAAACTCTCTGCCCCCCGCCAGGCCTCCAATCTCGGCAGCCAGGGCAAATCATATCGAGAAGGAATAGTGTTCACCTGATGCTGTACGAGTATGGGTCGAGCGAGCTGAAATTCCCGGACCTCATTAACTGGTATCCGTAATTCCGTTAACCCGCTTAGCTAAACTTATTGTAGTTTAACTCTGCTGCTTATCTGATACTCGTACAGTCTTCACAGAACACATCATGAAACTGATGAACTAGTAATTTTTCGTTAACTTACTTTGACGATTACTCTTTGCCCACCAAATACTCTCGATCATCACCCACATCATTTCGTTGTGACCACAGTGAAGACTACGGAAAAACTGAAAACACCCCCGAGAGGGGATAGTTCTTTCCAGCCGGGGTATAGCTTGTTTATCATGCGCCCGGTGGGTCCCATTAACTGACATCTGCAATTACGCTGGCCTGCACATTAAGCCAATTACAGTTTAATACTCCGATTTCCGCTACTCAATTTGGTAGTAGATTTAACGGATTTTTAAGGTATGCTAAACAGCAGCAAATCGTCCGAGTTTTCGCGGCATCATGCCTTCATCAGCCTTCCGTAAATACAAGCAATCCCCCCCCCCAATACTTAAGTTTTTCCGATGTTGCACGGAAATAAAACATCCGGGCATTGTTCCGGCCCATTCGGAATAAAACTAGCTCAAAACCCCTAAATAAAATACACATCTTCCTTGACTAGGAGGAGCAAAAAACCGGGTAAAGGGTATTTTATTGGTAGAACATCAGGCTATAAGGCCTCGTACTGAGATTCTGTATCAACCCCGGTAGCGGGAGCTTACCAGGTTTACCCCAACTTGGCTCTACATGGTACCTGGCCTCAGAGACAGCCCCGACCGAACTAAATCAAACAGCGAGCGGATCTATCGATAAAATCCTCAGAGAAGAACCCTCTATAGAGTTACTTAAAATTGGCTCCTCCCTAATCCTACGAACTCGGTCCCCTCGAATAAAGCTAGCACTACGCGGAAACGACACAAGGAGGACTTTGACGTATTCGCGTGCAACTGAGCTAGGAAAAAAGAGGGCGAGAGGGCTGGCTTTTGATGTTCGGTGCTACGTTTTCTCGGAGACTGTGATGAATACACAAGCTTGCTAAAGCATACAATATGTCTTCTATAATATGCCTGGATGTATATAAAAAGGGGTCAGGCAGGTCGGAAGCTATTTCTTTCCATGGTCAGAGGTTGACTTTCGAGTGATAGACCATGAACTTGTGCTGAGAGACCAATTTTTGGAGAAAACCCCTGAGATTAAAATATGCAGCGAAAGAATGTTCAAGGGTCTTATTTTAAGCCCCCACAGATGAATTTGAGCCTCGAATGCCCCGCCCTGCTTCGTACCCATGTCGCCCTCGTTATATTCTATATTACCTAGAAATCAAATGTGCCTTTCCTCTTTGTTAAGTCCTTCAATTGTTTCGGATACAATTACTTCATGTGGGCAGTAGATTATGCCGCGAAGACACAGCACTCAGCAAACGAGAGGAATTCGCGATAACGACCAATAACAAGCATAAAACCAACTGCCTCTTTCAGAATCCATAACGGGGTGAACCTCTAAACCCTTCCCAACGTAGAAAACCAATCAATCGCCACGATTTTGTGAAGGGGGAGCCTCGCTTCACTGGGGAATTTAATGAAGTCAAAAATCAATCAAAAGATTCATTAATTTCATCTCTTCTTGGGTGACTTGGAGATTTCAGCCTGGGAACGGAAATTCTGTATGGGGGTTTAGGCTTGGCTATGAACCCCAGTCGAGAGTCAATATACTAGCGTGCTATGCTAACGTCTCCGACGCGCCTACTAGGAATCATGCCATGGAAAGGCATTGAATGGTAGCTTTTATATAAGGAAAGTATAGTGTGCCCAATGGCAGATCCACCGAGCTCTTTCCGGGGCAAGAGCTGTTTCTAGACTCAGAGTTGCCGGATCAACTTTTGACCTTCTCGAATATCGTCCCCCAACTAGATGTTCCTCCGACCCCCTTGTTATGTCTATTGTATTTACCGCACCAAAAATCTATCCTAGTTCATATGAAGTATCAGGACAGGTAGAAGAGGAGAGTCTGCTCTGAATAGCGAATGAGAAACTGCGTGAAGCTTGCCATATTATTACAGCAATAGGGTGCTGGAGCTACACGGCCCCGTAGTCTATCTCAAAAAGTGTGGGGTAAAAAATTGGTATATAGTAGGAGACCCAGAACTAGCAACTTTTTTTTACTCTCAGTAAGAGACCAGCATAGTCAAGCGCAAATAACCCAGTGGCATTCTCTACCAGTACTTGAGCGGGAGAAGGGTTACATTGGTAATTAATGTGGGCTTCAGTCGTGCACATTTTGATTGTTGGGCAACATTGAAATTGTGGAGCTGGCTGTAGTTTTCGAACCAAAAAGAGGGTCCCGAGTGACTAAATATGAACCTTGGCCTTGGTTTTCGGGCTAAAAGCCCGCTCACTTCTTGGATAGCCCCTACCAATTGGATCGGACGGATTTCGGCGACTAACGAGAGTTCGGGGAATACAGAGACACGGCTTACTTCCGATCGCAACTTCAAGCCATAGAAAATTTGCTGATAGGTTGACGTTGGACTGTTGGGCTGTAGGTGGCACAAATTCTTTTTTCTTCCTTTCTAGGAAGAAAACCCTAAGCCCTAAGCCACAAATCTTAAATGTTCAAAGGTTTACTCGTGCGCCTCGAGTCCTAAAGAACCAGAGTAAATAGAATTGGTGGAGTTGGAATAGATTTCCAATTCTTTGGATCAAAGTATTCTTCTGTATAATTGAGGGTGTTCAGGGCTTCACATTATTATTAGGAGTTCTTGTGGCTTTTGCAACGAGGGTTTTTCCTAGATCTGACGTCTTAGCTTATCCGCACGAAGCAGTTTCGGGACGGGCAGGTTCAGGAAAAACCTCAACAGCTTTCTTTTCTTTTCTCCCTCCCTTGATCACCATCGCGCCTTCTTCTTTCCTCCTCTTTTTTTTCGAAAGCGACCACGTTCGTCTTACATCCTCCCTCCCTTCCCCCCATACTCTCCATCGATACCCACCTCTTTTCTAACTCGCATCATAATGGCTGCTCCCATGAGAATTGGCGCTCTCGCCCTGAGAAATTCTCTCTCTACCTCAACTCCCTTCTGCGTTAAAAGAGCCGGTTTCCGCTACTATTCGTCCATTAAACCTAAGGTTTGTTGTTAATGTTGTTCCATCGGCAAGATCTGCAATACCGGTAACCTAACAACCTTATTCAGACTCTCAAAGAAACCTTCGCTGCGAAGATCCCCGAGGAGGTTGAGAAAATCAAGAAACTGAAAATGTATGTCGAGGCTGTGTACCTTTCGGCGAGTTATTTGTTCTAACAGGTAATTTGTAGGGAGCACGGTTCCAAAGTCCTTGGTGAGGTTACTCTTGACCAGGTATACGGTGGTGCTCGAGGTATCAAGGCCCTTGTATGGGAGGTGTGTATTACATGCAGCTTTCCTTCAGGGTGTTACTCGGGTAGCTGACGTCTAGTGTATTCCTAGGGATCGGTACTTGATGCCGAGGAGGGTATTAGGTTCAGAGGGAAGACCGTATGTTTCCCTCTGCGAGAGCCTCTCAGCCATCCAGTATAAGCTAACTTGCCGTGGCAGATCCCCGAATGCCAGGCTATTCTTCCTAAGGCACCTGGTGGACAGGAGCCGCTTCCCGAGAGTTCGTTTCCCATCCATATCCTCTAGATTATGTTCAATTGCTGATTTTTCACTAGGTATCTTCTGGCTGCTTTTGACCGGGGAGGTTCCTACCGAGCAGCAAACCCGTGAGCTCTCTGCCGAGTGGGCTGCCCGTTCTTCTGTCCCCAAGTTTGTTGAGGAGCTTATCGACCGATGCCCCAACACTCTCCACCCAATGGCGCAATTCTCTCTTGCTGTGACTGCTCTTGAGCATGAGTCCCAGTTCGCAAAGGCATATGCCAAGGGTCTTAAAAAAACGGAATACTGGAATTATACCTTTGAGGATTCTATGGACTTGATCGCCAAGCTTCCTACAATCGCTGCTAAAATCTATCGCAACATCTTCAAGGATGGAAAGGTCGCTCCCATCCAGGCGGACAAGGATTATGGTTTCAACTTGGCCAACCAGCTTGGCTTCGGAGACAACAAGGACTTTGTTGATCTTATGAGGTTGTATCTTGTTATCCACTCCGATCATGCACGTAGTCATAAAACATCTGCAAAACATTGAACCTCTAGCTAACTCCTCCCATAGGAAGGTGGGAACGTCTCTGCCCACACCACCCACTTGGTTGGATCAGCCCTTAGCTCTCCATACCTGTCCCTTGCGGCTGGTTTGAACGGTCTCGCTGGTCCCCTTCACGGATTGGCCAACCAGGAAGTTCTTAACTGGCTCACCGAAATGAAGAAGAAAGTTGGCGATGATATTAGTGACGAGTCAATCAAGAAATACTTGTGGGACACCTTGGATGCCGGCCGTGTCGTTCCCGGATACGGTCATGCTGTCTTGAGGAAGACGGATCCCCGCTACATGTCCCAGCGCGAGTTCGCTCTCAAGAAGCTCCCCGAGGACCCCATGTTCAAGCTGGTTAGCCAGGTCTACAACATTGCTCCTGGCGTCCTCACTGAGCATGGAAAGACCAAGAACCCATACCCCAATGTTGATGCTGTAAGTTTCTGAACCGGACTATAGGTTCGTTTTGATATTGACAAACTTCTTTAGCACTCTGGCGTATTGCTCCAGTACTACGGTCTTACCGAGGCTAGCTACTACACTGTTCTCTTCGGTGTTTCCCGTGCATTGGGTGTTCTTCCTCAACTCATCATCGACCGCGCTGTGGGAGCACCTATTGAAAGGCCCAAGTCCTTCAGCACTGAGAAATACGCTCAGTTAGTCGGTGCCAAGATTTAACTGGCTCTGTCGGAATAGCAATGCAGAAGTAGAAAAACTAACGTGATTTGTTTTTTGTATTGCGTTTAGAAGAAAAAAGTTTATTCAAAGGGTGTAATCATAGGGTTTATGTTGTGATGACTCTCCTGTTTTTTATGGGTTTGAAGAAGGGGTTTTTTTTTTTCTTTTTGGAAAAATAGAAGTGTGGGCTTTTTTTGTTTATATATCGGTGGGTTGTTTGAACCAGACGTTAAGATCTCCCCTCAAAATAATCATGACAATAATTTTTGCACTCGTCTTGTCGGATGAAAGGGCTGCTGAGAGGGGTACATACGATAGACATTGTTTTCAATCTGCAGAGTTAGTATCAAATATGTAGAAGGGTTGGATAGTTACACCAAAACTTGCCCCGACCCTCCAGCCGCATTCATCGTGCACGGACCAACCGAATATTTTCCATCCACCATCCAAACGCATGAGCAACTCCCCTCCCCCCCCACCACCCACCCCAACAAGAAATCCACCCCAATCCAAGAAACAACAACCATGGCAACCGCGATATCAACAATCGTCAAACTCCTCCCGACAAAAGCCCTCCCACCACGAGAACGTCTCCAAGAACTAGCCAAAGTCCCTTCCCCATCCCCCATCCCCCATCCCCCCAACCCTCAATCTCCTCCTCCTCTTCCTCAACCATCACAATCCATACTAACCCACGAGTCAGACATCAGCCCGCATATTCTCCACAACCTACAACCCGCGCAACGTACGCACGGGCAACCGCGTGCTGCGCGAACGCCTGAAGGGTCCCGCGCTGCTGGACTACTACTTCCCCGGGCGACGCTTCGGCGTGGTGGACCTGCGCCGCTACTTCCCCATGATGAGCTTCGTGGATGAGGACGAGCGACTGCGACTGCTGGATGTGCAGAGCAAGAAGGCTCGCGGCAAGGGCGCGCCCAAGAAGAAGAAGGGGGGCAATGATAAGAAGAAGAAGGCCAAGATTGTGAGGGGGGCGAGTGGGGAGGGGTATGTTCGGGCTAGGCTTTAGTTATTATAGTATCATATGATATAGATGGTGGGTTGGATGGTGGGTGGGTTTGTATGATAATAATAGAGGGGAAAAAAAATGTTATGTTATTATTATTAGGGTATTTCTGGAGAAGTGAGTAAGTGATAGACTACTGGACCGTATATCATGCTTGTATGATACCAGTGCTCATAGAGAGGCCCCCCATATCGTGAATCGCCAAGATTCACCCCACACCCCTCACCCCATTCCATCCCATCCCACCTTCCCCTTCACCCCCGGCCGGAAACTCGTTCATTCATTCCACAAGAACAACCTCGTATCGGTCGGTGCCTGGAAAATAACTTACGGTACCCCACCAATACCCAAATTTTCAAACAGCAAAAAAAAAAAGATGTCACCACCAATATATCTAATCTCAAAGTGTTCCCCCCCAAAACCCAGATCTACCACATATAATACCTACTACCAACCAACCAACTAACGGATTATTATTAACCTTTCACTCCCCGTGCTTAGAACTCTAGATCCCCTCTTTGCCCTCCTGATCGGCACAACCGCCGCTACGATCCGTATCCGTCGGGAAGAGGCCAAGGCTGGGAGGTCCGGAGGCGAAGCTTGGGGGTTGTTTACTCGGTTGGCACCCCGTCCTTCCCCCTTCCCCAACTCATCGCGGTGTGTGATAGGTATACATCAGGCTGACGGGTGGGTATGATATGATACGGCGTGCAGGCGGGTTGGAAAGTACTTTAGCGCGTGATTTGGGGGGGGGGGTGATTATGACGGTGATGGGTGCAGTCATCGGAGGGCTGGCTGGTGGATGAGGCTTAGTTGCTGTGCACTACTTGTGCCTGCCCCTGGTGCGAGGGGGATGGGAAGGGATGAGTCAAAGTTGGGTTGATGTCATGGGGGACATTATTACAAGCCAGGTCAAAGTGGATTACAAATGGCAAGTTCAGACTCAGCAGTGATTGTTTTGAAGAGAAAAAAAAAAGAAAAAAAAACAACCAGACCCATTATATCCCATAGAAAGCCTCCGTCGGGGGGAGAGTTCAGTTAAGAAACGGTTGTTGAAAAAATGTGGAAAATGGAAAGCACAAAAGAGAAGAAAAAAACACAGCTCCTTGTCTCTAGTCCCTTCTACTAGTTGTCATGGCTCATGCATAGCCTTGCAAGTACTTCCCATGATAACCAGTAATTCGAGGGAAAGAAAAAAAAACAACTGTGGATCAAAAGGAAGCCCAAGAAAAAGCAATAACTACCAAGTGAATTTCAAACCATTTAAACCACTCAACAAGAGGAAGCAAAAAAACATAGCCCTTCTGGGAGTCCATTGGATGAGGGGATTTTTTTTATGAGAAAGAGCTCATCGACTCGGACCGACGGCAGAAAACCTCCTCCCCAAAAAAGAAAAACCTCCCTCGGTCAACCTCTCCGCCCAGCGGGCCTCTCCCAAACGAAAGCAAAAACCATCCCCATACCTAAACTCCCTTTGACAGTTTACAATAGCTCTTCGAAGCCAAAGGTGTTTTCACCGGAGTAGCTGTGTCGAGAAACAATTAGTCACATAACAAACGGGTCGAACGGGGGAAGTGCTTCTTGCAGTGACATACGTTATGTAAAGAAATCCATCCTCATCCTTGTGCTCCTCGTAAATAGAGCTCATCAGAGCAGCAGTCGGAGGAAGCACCTCGTCAACAAAGATGAAGATAGCCTTCTCCGGGGACAGCTTAATGCGTTTGCGGATAACATAGACGAACTGACCGACAGTCAGGTCCGCAGGAACCAGGTATTTCTTCTTATCGATTGTTGCGATATCCGACTTTTCGACCTTCTCGCAAATGACCTAGCGATAAAGAAATAAAATATTAGGAAAGCGAACACGTCGACAAAGTTTTACTTTTTATCTAGCAAGGGAAAGGAGCATACCGGAATACGGTCTGCATATTTCTGACGAATACGCTCGGCTTCTGCCTTGCGCTTCTCAAAGGTGTGCTCATCCTTAAACTTGCTGTGAAAGGCTGGGGTTAGCTTTGCCACAAGGCTGAGAACAAAGGCTCTAAAGAATAAACGTACCTGCGCATTTTGAAAGACTTGTTGAACTACGAAAACTTTGTTGAAAGGGGATCTGAAGGTTTAAAAAGGGCTGTCAGAGACGGAGGCTGGAGGGAGGGTGGAGAGTAGGGTTGATGAGTGTCTATTTATGATGTGGACAGATGGATGCGAACTGAAAGTGCGTGCGTGCGTGTGTAGTTGTGGAAAACGAGCAAGCGGCGATGACGAGCGAGTGGTTGGTGGTTACGAGGCGAGGTAGCGACGATGAAGGAGAGGTGGAGGTGGAAGAGAAGAAGAGGGGCAGAAGCGGGGACAAGAGAAGGGGGGGGGGGAGGAAGGTTACTTACTTGTACTTGGCTTAACAGTCAGAGGTCGAGAGGCGATCAGACCAGGCCAGATGGACACACACAAGATACGGGTAGATAAAGCTAGCTAAGAGCTATTTATTTGTTAGGTCAGCTGAGGGGCTTCTTGGGGAATCCAGAAACGTGCTATGAGTCTTTCGTAGAAGGACCAGAGAGGCAAAGTACGGTATGAATGCTTGATTATCTGGAAAATAGAAATAATCCCCGGGTTGTACCCTAAAACGCAGCCACAGGGAAGAATAGAAGAAGGCGGAAAGAAAAGGTGGGGAGGGAGGGATGAGATGGAGGGGAGAGAAGCAGGGGAGGGCGAAGGCAAGGGAATGGGGGGACGATGGCAGCAACGAGTCGATAGGACAGGAATCGTACCGCAACCAGTTTATGAGAAACGAAAAATAGGAGTTGGAAATGAGAGATGGGTGGTGACAAGTGGGGGGGGGGTGGTAAGTGTCACGCAGCGTGAGCACCGGTATGGTAGATTTTGGGGACGAAAGAAGACGAGGGAGCAAAGCGTGATTTACCTTCGAGAGTCAGTGCGGGCAGAGTTGTCTTATGTATGATGGAGGAAGAGGAGGGGAAGAGGAAAGGGGGGGAGGAGAGAAAGGATTCCCTTTCTCCCTTCAAGGCCAGCAGCCAGCAAGACAACCAGCCATCCAGCAAAACCGGTGACGACGAGCAAACCCACCCACCACAACTCCTATCCGCCAAGCCCATAGCAGAAGCTGCCCACCCACAGTTACGAACCCTTCAATACCGTACCACCACTGAAAGAGGGGCTGACTTGGTATTGCTGACCTAATGGGTCACACCCATCCTTTTTTTCGGATAAACGAGCCTCTGCACTACGATACCGGTAACTTCCCTGCTGAATAGTATTTCTGATAACGGGTTCGGCATGAGCCTCTTCTTAGGTCACCAAAAGGCGGCAATAATCTGGGGTGGACACCGGGTGACATCTTGTGCCCTGCCATGCAAATTGTCACTCTAGATACCCGTATCACAGATGGGTCTTTCACCCAACTTACCGGAATATAAGCAGAGCAGGAACTCTACCGCAACAATACCCATCACCATCCACCACTCTCCTTTAGCCTAACTTAACCTTCCTCCAATACTCACTCACCCACCACCCAGAAATGCCTCCCCGTCTTGTCTCACTCGGGGCTCTCATTTCACCCCTTCGCCGGGTCACCCGAGCTTCCCCGATACTCTTCCGCAGCTTCAGATCGTCAACAAAATCCACCGCACAGCTCAATGGCAGGTATACCACAGTTGTTGGAATTGTGGGGGCAGTTGCTCTTGGGGCGGTAGTCGTAGCATGCGTACAATTCCCTCTTCCCCTCCCCCCTTTACCGTTGACGATCAATAACCCGCCTACAATCTCATTCCATTCCGTCTAAAATTAACTGTCCTCCTCTAGAGCCCGTCCAGTCAATCCCACTGCGACACTGCTTCCAACCTCCCGATTGACAAACGCGATGCTATTCACAAACACGAATCTGGGATAACTCCGTCCTCACCTATGCGGTTAAAAATGGAGTCTTACATCAAAGAAAAGCAAAAGGAAATAGTGGCAGCCCTAGAAAAAGTCGACGGAAAATCTTTCACCATAGACAGCTGGGAGCGGAAGTCCTCGGGCGGTGGTGGGATCTCCTGTATCCTGCAGGAGGGTAATGTGTTCGAAAAAGCCGGGGTCAACATCTCTGTGGTCTACGGTAAGCTCCCGCGCGCCGCGATAATGAAGATGAAGGCCAACCACAAGAGCCTCGACCCCTCTGTCGAGAGCCTGGACTTCTTTGCCGCGGGACTGAGCATGGTTCTTCATCCTAAGAATCCGATGGCACCGACGGTGCATTTGAACTATAGGTACTTTGAAACGATGGCTGAGGATGGGAGCACTCAGTCGTGGTGGTTTGGTGGGGGCACCGATTTGACACCAAGTTATCTGTTCGATGAGGACGCTATTCACTTTCACAAAACTATAAAAGAGGCTTGTGAGAAGCACGACAAGCGCTATTATCCTACTTTTAAAAAGTGGTGTGATGAGTACTTTAGTGTCAAGCATCGGGGGGAGTGTAGGGGGGTTGGGGGGATTTTTTTTGATGACCTAGATGATAAGGACCCTGAGCTATTGTTCAGCTTTGTGCAGGATTGCTTGAACTCGTTCTTGCCGAGTTATATTCCCATTATCCAGAGGCGGAAGGTATACTGCCTAAATTGGGGATTGCCTAGAGGGTTTTGCTGAATCATAACAGAATATGCCGTATACCCCCGAAGAAAAAGACTGGCAGCAGTTACGTCGTGGGAGATATGTCGAGTTCAACCTCGTCCATGACAGAGGTACCGCTTTCGGACTTAACACTCCTGGAGCTCGTGTGGAATCGTGAGTCCCTCTACCACCTGTATTCTCGATTAGGGTGATATACTAACTTTTATAGAATCTTAATGTCATTACCCTTAACGGCCGGCTGGAAATACATGCACTCCCCAGCCCCCGGTTCAAGAGAGGAGAGACTTCTAGAGGTCCTGAGGAAGCCGGTCGACTGGGTATAGGCTTCTTTTTGTTCTCTCCTTCCTTTCCCTATCCCAAAAAGAAAGCGTGCCTGCATAGAAAATTCGCATGGAAACTTTAAATACTGTCGGTTTAGATGGCTTGCATAGTATATATCATTTGATTGGCGGAACGTGAATCAGTTGGTCCTGGATTCGTGCTGTGTTTGTGGCTTTAGACCAGATTGGGCTCCTACTCCTACCCGTAAAAACTGGAATAATTGGACCTCACGCTAGTATGTTGACTTAAGGTGTGTCTCGCCAAGGTTCATACATTTTGTTTAAAAATTTCCTCTTTCTACTTCGCCACTCCAATCACCGCAGTCACTCAGAGCAGTGAACCCCAGTTTTCTGTGTTGAGACACTCATTTCATTTTAAAATAGGGACTTTCCGCGCGCCCAACCTTATATCAACATACTAGCGTGAGGTTCAATTATTCCAGTTTTTACGGGTACTCCACAGCTAGAATTGGAACTTACCGTATAGATTGAAAATGGGAGAACACACTATTAATCTTGAGCTGGTTAGCTGATGGTCTACGCATTGGGTGTGGTATAATAGCAAGGATTTATCATGACGGTTTCCTGCCGTGTGCAATGATATAAAATATCTAATTTGTGCCTATTGCCTTATTTGGGTGCAACGGTCATAGATTGTTATTAGTTCACTAGTGTATTTTTGAAGACTAGATGCTATCCAAACCGGACAACTCTCAGTTCGCGTCAGGCGTGTCTGTCGTCAGAGCCTTTCCAAAAATAAGGTCCTCCCGGTCGAGCTCTTCCCATACACCCATACTATCCCGCTACTCCATTCACCTCCCCATCCACCACCTCTTCACCTTCCTCCTCACCTTCCTCCTCACCTCTTCCTGTTCTGCCTCCCTCTCCACTGGCCTCCCTACCAAGATACTCCCTCAAAATCTGCTTCACGGTCATGCCACTCCCCTCTGCCTCGGCAACCTCCAACAAATCCCTCCCCTCCCCATCCTTGACCCCAATATTGATCCCCTCATGCTTGAGCAGCACCTCAAGCGCCTTCCCATCCCCGCCCCTCTCCACCGCAAAATGTAGTGGTCCCTTCCCCTGGTTGTCGGGCAGATTGGCATCCACTCGCGGACACTTCAAAAAAATGTCCACAAGCCTCTCGGTTTTGATGGGCTGGAAGGAATGGGTAATGGCCGGCTGTAGAACAGTAGACAACGGCGTCATCCCGCTTTGATCGCGGGCATTAACGTCCACATCCGGACGAGCAAGCAACATCTCTATGACCATGTCCTGGGATTGGTACATGGTAGACGCGGCAGCCGTGTGCAGGGGCGTCTGGAGGGTGAGGTCTCTGGAGTTCACATCCACACGTGGGTCCATGGCAAGGCGACAGACGACGGCGATGTTCGCGTGCCCGACAGCCAAGTGGAAGGGGGTCAATCCGTCCTGGTTTTTGGGATTCACAAGGACGCGGGAATCCGAAAGGAGGGCATCCACCGTTGATTCTACGCCGGCACAGCTACCTCCCACGCGGGTTGCAAGGGATAATGGGGTCGAGTGGGCCGAGTCTTGAGCGTTAGGGTTCGTGGATGGGTGGGCTAGGAGGAGCTTGACGATCCCCGCCTGCGAGTTCTCGCATGCGTGGTGGAGGGGGGTTTTGAGCACTACGTCCGGGAGGTTGGCGTCCGTTCGCTTATCCCCGAGCAGTAGACGGACGACTTCCTCGTAGCTCACCACGCTGCCCTGTTCCCGTGCTAGGGGAGCTGTTGCGGAGCTTAACGGTGTTCGTCCCGCCTGATCTTGAGAATTGACCTGGATGTCCGAGCGTTTCAGTAGCAACTTGACAACCCCACCATACCCTCTCGACGCCGCCATGGCCAACGGTGTCTCGTCGTGCTTGCTGCCGAGGTTAACCTGGACCCTCTCATCTTCAAGTAGGATCTGCGCAACCCTCTCCTTACCCAGCATAGCAGCATGACACAAGGGCGTCCAGCCACTAAAATCCTGGAGGTTAACGTCAATGTCCTCGGCACCCAGCAACATCCGGAGAATCCTATCGACTCCCAAGTCGGCCGCATAGTGCAATGGTGCCTGACCGCAATTATCAACAAGGTTTACATCGACCCTAGGATCGCGCAATAGCGCACGCACGGCAACCTCTTCCATGCAGCTGACGGCTGAGGACAGCGGCGTGTGTCCGCGATCGTCGCGAGGGTTAACCACAATGTCCGCATGCTGAAGCATTAGCCCTATCACCTCCTCATTTTCCACCATCGCCGCGTGCTGCAGCGCCGTCCACCCGGTCGGGCCTGCGAGGTTGACATCCACGCGCCTATCCGCCAGCAAGGCCTTAACGGCGGGTACGTTCCCCCTCTCAATCGCACGTGTCAGCGGCGTACGGTCGCCAGAGTCGGTGGCATTGACATCCACGGACTCCCTCTCTAGCAGCAACCTAAGCGCCAACAGGGCCTCGCGCGTGCACCCCCCCCCTCCTGCTCCTCCCCCAACCGCCAAAGACAGCAACGTCTTCTTACTGGAGTTTCGCATATTCACATCGAACCCGCCGTTCAGCAGTGTCCGCAAGGCCAATTCATTGAAGCTCAGCAACACCCTCTCCAGAAATTTATCCTTATCGATACGACCCAGAACACCCCTCTCTAGCAGCTTCCCGACGGCCAATTCGTCGCCGCGATTCGCGGCGGAGTGCATGGCTCTCTCGCCATACTTTACCATCAACTCCTCGTTGCGGCAGACACTCTCGTAGAGTGGTGATTGTAGCAACACCGAGAGCGTGCGGTTCGCGCGTAGGAGGGAACTCAAGTCTGGTGGGGACAGCTCTTGAGAGATTTGCAGGATCAATTCGTTTGGGATGTGGAGTAATGGCATGATGATGGTGGTGGTGAGGTTGAAGGATGGTCGAGTGAATTCTTGTGAAGGGGGGTCTTTTTTTTTTTTTTTGTTCGTCTGGCTGATATGGGATGGTGGGGTATATTATCGCGGACAACACGTGTGGTAAATTTACCGGTGTTAAAGTATCATACTAGTAGCAGGTTTGGCTTTATTGGATTGGGTGACCACAAATTTCGTTTGAGCCCGCCTGGTTTAGCATTGCATGGGACTTGTGCTTGTTGGTCCAAGCCAATCCGGGCCAAATAGTAACGGCCCCACCATCATCTACGATACCATATCATATCTTTAAAAATACCTAGTTCTGTACTCTGGAAAGAATCGTCGAGTTCCTTACTTTCCAGCACTGTGTACTGGAGTACTCGAGTATGATACTTTTACCATTTCCACCCGTTTTTTTTATAAAAATAAAAAAAAGCAAACAAAACAGTGCATATCGTAGTATATAATACACAAAGCACGGAAGAGCACAAAGAAAAGCTCAACGGGGAATGAAACTTCAAAAAAGTTTATTCTATTTCACCAGCCAGCCGAATCTCCCCCCTCCCGACCAAATTAACCTCTACACCGATCATTTCTTCGTCATGTCACTAGCATTCATTGCATAGAGAAAAAAAAGGAAAAAAAAGACATAAAAAAAAAGGTATTCGTGAATCCCCCCCTCCCCCACCAGCTGAACTATAAGTACGATATCAGGGGGGGGGGGGGGCAAAGTAAGGAGAACATGATTTGTAGGAAGAAGAAAAAACGCTAAATCTTCTACAGAACAGAACAGAAACGCCGCATGACACTTTGAATTCTATTATCGTATCGTGACCGGTAGAACTTGATTAAAAGTTGATCACAGTACCCGCACATGCTATCATACCTGGTTTCCCAACTCTTAATTTGATCAGACACCGCCGGCTTTAGCTAAGGCGGCGCGTTGCTTGTTCAGCCAACTGTGTGGCGTATCGCCTTTCCTCTCGAGCGCGACGCTGTTCATCTGCAGTCTGGTGGCCTGGTCGTACCAGGCTGACACGATCATTTTGTTCTCCCTCTCGAGGATTTCAAGTTCGGCGCGTCTCTTCTTCTGTTTGGGGGGTCAATAACCTGTATGGACTTATTATTAAATGTAAAAAGGGAAACAAACATCACTCTCAGCAAGCTCCTCCTCCTTGAACTTTGCGTTTGCATCTGTGGCAGTGGCGTCGGCCGCGTCGACCTTCTCTTTGAGGTCCTCGATAATACCATTCTGTTTTTTGATATGCTGTGGTGGTTCCACGTTAGTCTTCGTGAGGAAGAATGGGAAGATGAAATACCTCGCGAGCCTTGACCATCTTTTCCCTCTGGCCTTCTAATTTCTCTTGAAGCTGTAAAACACGCTTCTCAAGAGCTGCATCCCGGCCTTTGGTGGTGCCCTGGAAAGTGGCAATTGTGGCTCTAAGTTCGCTACTGGATTTTTCGTTCTCTAAGATGGTATCCTTTTGTTCGGAGAGCTTCTTGGAAACTTCATCCTTTTCTAGCAAGACGGTATTAAGAAGTGACCTCTTTTGGTCAATATCACACTCGAGATCGCGTATCTTGTGCTGGGCCTCCTCGTGCTCTCCGCGAAGCTCGATGAGTTCCTGAGAATTCATAATCTTGAGCTCGGCCAGCGCCTCTAATTTGTCCTTCCCGACTAGGCTCACTTTTGAGCCGGGGCCATTCAGAATTAGCTCTTGAACCATCCTTGCTATATCCAGAGTGGTAGGGGCAAAAACAGTAGGGAGTGGAGAGGGATTGGTAAAACATAAAGGAAACGACGTCGTGGCGTGAGAAGTATGAATTATAGAATGTTAAGGGGTACAAACAATCAGACTTAGCAGTGGTAAGTTCTTTCTTTGTCACCGAAAGCTCGGCCTCGACTTCAGCAAATCTTCGTTTTAGGTTAACTAGCTGCTCTTCAGCGTAAACAAGATTATGTCGTAGTTTAAGCATTATCTCAGACCTAAATGGAAAAGCAGGTGTCAATCAGTACGCAGAGTGTGTGATACGATATCAAATAAGACGACAAACCCTTCATTCGAAGAACCACCATTAATTGCAGCCAGTTGTGCTTCTAGGATAAGTTTCCCAGCATGCGCTTGCAAGTACTCCTGTTCCAGTTTGTCCTTCGCCTTAGTAGCATCATCTAGCATGTGTTGTAACATAACATTGTCTGCATCAGCGCCGCCAGTCCCCTCCCTGAGTTGAGATAATTCGCTCTCTAATCGTGATATTTGGAGTTTCCTATGCATCATTTTGGCTCAAGTTAGTAAGACCATTGCTCACGCAACACAGCAGTGTGAAGGAAAAAAGGATTCCACCTACAGATCAGTTTTGGTCGTCGTGCTATAGGCCAACTCCGAATCCAGATCCCCGTTGGTCTCCTCGACAGTTCTACTCATTACTCCAGTCTCAAGCTCACGGAGCCTCTCCTCGAGAGTCTGTATACGCTCCATATCCTTACTCTTCTGGCTCTCGGCGCCGGCAGCTTTTTCTCTGAGCGTGTTCCGCTCAATCTCCTGCATAGTTTTGGCTCGTAGCAAGTCGGCGTACTCAGCTTCATATTTGTCGATTTGTTTCTTATATTGGTCGAGAGTCCTCTTGAGACCAGGTATCTGCTTCGAGCTCTCTTGGCTAGCGCGGAGATCTTGCTTCATCTGAGCATTTTGTCGGTCCAGCGTCTAGAAGGCTCAGGACAAAACAACGTGTGAGGAAACAGTAACCCAGGGATAGCTTGGGAAAGTAAAGGGTTGTGATCACAGGGAGAAAAAGGTTGTATTCACCTTGACCTGTCTCTCCATATCCCCCATGCCTTCTAGTTTCTTCCGGTATTTTTCCGCCACATTTAGACTCTTTTTAAGTCTATCTATGGTGTGGTTGGCTTCATCAAGATCGTCCTTGTACTTAATTCCGACTTCTGCCTTGGGGAACAGGTCTTCAACCTATCCAAGAACATTAGCATGGAGCATTACCTCAGTGATCCGGAACGCTTATTACTCGTCTATTAAGAGCTGATACTGTACCCTCAAGCCGTCCAATGGTTGATTCTTTTTCGGCAATGACATCTTCAAGCTTTTGCACGTCGCTCTGAAGCTGGTCAAGCTGAGATCTCATGACGGGATCTGTGCGATTTGCATACCCCCCCCCATCTACCACACTGCTCGACAACTGATCTTGAAGCACTAGTAAATGAGATTGATTTTCCTCCTAGCAACTATGTTAGCTTAGCCGCCATTGAAACCAATGTGTTATCTTACAAAATCATTCTGCAAACTTGCTAGACGCTTTTCAAGAGACTCGTTCTTGGCTTTGGCAGCCTCATTATCAGCGACCAATCGCGCCATTTCTTCTTCCATGCGAAAGTGGTCTGTATCGTCTCTACATGGGGCTCTGAATTAGACAACAAGTACAGTACTAGGACCATGGAGATGGCAAATGGCAAAGGAGGCGCTGAAGACTCACAGTTCTGACCTCCGCTGCTCAGAGGTGATATCGGGGGAGTCTTCTCCACGACTAACCAACATCATCTAATATCAAACAGCACAATTAGCTATCTTTATAGACTAACAAGGCAAACTCATAAAGTGTCTAGAACACCAAACCTCATTGATGGCGCCCATCAATTCTGTCTGCGAGCTTGGGCTCAGCTCTTGAATATATTGAATATACTCTTCTCGCTTCTCGCTCTGCACGGCCGATGCAACAATGATTTTGACGAGCTATATCCATGGGCGGTTGTCAGCGGCTACAACAATCTAGCAGCCAGAAATCTCTAAACCAACCTTGATACTCTCTTCTACATTACCATCCTTCGCAATAAGTGTAAGATTTGGTGGAGGACTGGGTAATCGGTGGCCAAGGTTCTCAGTGTAATATTTTGTTAACTCCTTGTGTATTCGCTTTACTGTTCACGGCCCCGCAAAGTCACCATGTCAGCCACACTATATGTATTGCCTCGAAATGTAGGAACTCATGGGTAGATCCTACACTTGTGGAATTTTAAGACCCAATGAGCGCCTGGACTAGCTCCCCCTGCCCCATCGGAGTTTGAGACCGTGGACTTGAAGTAATATGGGTCGATAGCCACTGATTTGCAATTAGCCTTTCAACCACCAATCCTCAAGCTTTTGGTGGTAGGACGATCTCCCGGAAACATACGTAGAACTTTCATTATGACGGATCCATCACTCAGCTCTCCTAAATTTGAGATTTTCGTCTCGATAGGACACGCGTTGATCTAGTCGCATCATTATGCAACGATAAGCTTTTTTGACGTTTCCCGATTCCTCTTGTCTCCCAGAGTACACGCGTTTAAATAAACGTGGTTGGGGATTCACTTACCCAATCAACCAGCGCCGCCGCAACTGCCCGCTCATTACTCATTATCTTGTTGTTGCTCCCGAGTCGGGCGACTGTGTTTTTGGATGTTTTGGTCATTAGGCCGCCTTCTGTCAAAGAAGCGTACAGACTCTTGAGAGGGGAAAGGTGTTGTAGACGCTATAGTAGGTATGCGCAGTCCCGAGAATTCCGGTATGTTATCCGACGGTGGGGGGGCTAGATAGGGTCCTGGGATAGCTGAGATGGAGCTTTGGCACCGGTGCCGTTGAGTTTCACAGTTGAGAAGCGTATCACGTGAAGCTAAACCCTGCCCTTGCTCCTGCTGGGGGACTTTTTTCGACTTGAGCCTCTTGGCCACAGACGATCCCACATTTGAGACAATCAAAAGTACAGGCAAAGCATCTCATCATCCCGATACCTGCACCATCGCCCACCCGCGCTCTGCCGCTTCATTTCATCATACCCTCTCTTCCAAAGATCGTCATGTCCTTGGCGGTGCAGGTACACTTTCCGGGGGAGACTCTCCCCCCACTTGAGGAGGACGAGAAGAAAAATACAACCTTCAAAGTCGGTCCTGGTCTAACCCACATTTTACCTTCGACACTTATTGTCAACAGAGCCGGAGAACTCAATATAGACCAACGAAAGCACACCATCTGGATGGAGTCTAACGGTAAACGTGTGAGTATTTCCTTCCATTCTAGAAGCTACCGGAAGGCATACAATCCTGATAAGTGGATTGAATAGTATGTTGCTTCTCAAAACGATGCCATCATAGCTACAGTTCTTCGGTCTACCTCAGATTCTTACATCTGTGCTATCCCCTCCTCAAATTCACCAGTTCCATCAACAAGCCAGGCGGTATTACCTCACCTTGCATTTCCCCAAGCAACAAAGAAAACTCGACCCATGCTTCGTCAAGGCTCAGTTGTGTACGCCCGCATAAGCCTCGCGAACAAGCATATAGATCCCGAACTAGAATGTTACGACGCCGACAGTGGCAAGGCCGAAGGGTTTGGGGAACTGAGGGGAGGTTTTCTCTTCGGAGTTAGTCTAGGAATGGCTAGGAGGTTACTTGGAGATGCAAAGAAGACTAGATTGCTTAGGGTAAAGCAAAGAAAGGCGGAAGCGGAGAGAAGAGGCGAAGAATACCAGGATGCCGGAGTCGACATGAGCAGCGGAAAGGAAATGTTGGAGGAACTGGGCCAGAACCTGTCATTCGAGCTTGCCGTAGGGAGAAACGGGAGGGTTTGGGTACATAGCAGAGATCCCAAGACGACCCTATGTGTAATGAAGTGTATTCAGCAAAGTGAATTCCTTACCGGAAAGGAGCAGCGCCAACTGGTCAAGGAAGCTCTCAAAGCTCTTGGACACTAAGCCGCTAATACGCAAATTATCTGCTTAAAATTCAATCTTACGGCTCACGATATCAGTAACTAAGAAATTAGGGGCTTCACAATCTGTTTTCACAATTCCGTTTTCGAGTTTAAGGTGTGGTAATGGGTTTGGTTTATGTCGATTTATCATTGGCGTCATGGTATACACTAGTATACCGGTACTTGGACGATAATTGATCGCACTGCTCGAGTATGATACTGTATATACTATTTTGGAGTAAATGTTTACTATGTCATGTTTGGCGAGCATTGGTGCTGCTAGGATATGACACCGTCAAATACAATCTAATCTCGTGGGGCATCATACTACCGGTAGTGGTTTGTCACGGTACAGTACCGTATGCACAGAGTGCTGTCTCTCCATGTAATATCGTATTTGTACTTTGAGGGAATGAGCTTTTATAAGTGAAATGGATTGAATGCGGCACTATAGCTTGGGATAGCCAGCCTTCCGAGGGCTTGGGAGATGATATGAGGACTTCACAGGTGTAGCGCAGTAGGGACTGATTGTGTCAAGAGTTTGCTTCGTCTAACTTACAGTATTGGTGACTTGGGATCTATGATACCAAACAAGTACCGTAGGGTATCATAAACACGTGCAATCCTGAACCGGCGATGGCTTGGACAAGGAACGGCGGGACACATACCGTAGGATAGCCTTTTGACGGGTCGATGGCGATTCTGGAAGGGTCTGCCCCTGTGCCCACACTTCCGGTTAGCGCCATCCCAATATCCCACTCCAGCACTGCGCGAGTAGGTAAGCCAACCTCAGCTTTGAGAAGAAAGGAGAGAAAAAGGGCAATATATTCGATACCAGTACAACATAAGCCTAACCATTCTCTTCCCTGAGTTCTTCACTTTTGTGCCTCACGCTCTTTTCTTCTTCTCTTCATCTTTAGCTTAGCACTGGCTGTGATTGTGTCCTCCTAATGATAGTTTTGTCACCGCCGACCCTCGTTTAACCTTGTTCCCAAGTTCCCCCCCCCCCGGTTACCCACACGCAAAGAAAGCAACACCACTGAGATACGGTATCAGCGATGCCTTCACGCTCCCCTCCTGCCGCTGCTTTCGAGTTTCCCTCTAGTAACGGAAATACTGTTCTCCCAACATCTTCAGCAGCGCGCGCTCCTTCTCCCCCGAAGTCAGAGGGATATTGGCAACCTCGAGCTGCCCCTCATCACACTCATTCGCACACTCGGGCTACATCGCAGGTGTTCGGGAGGATGAGGTATGGTAGGGGTAGGAGTGGAAGCGTAGCCCAGGCAGCGGGCGAGATAGCAGATTCCTTGAAGGCTCCGCTCAGCCCAAAACTCATCGTAAGTTGGGAAATTGCTCTCTGGAATGAATAGGATGCACGATATCTGATTTTCTATCCGTGCAGGTGTTATGTTTGATCTGGTATTTCTCATCTTGAGTCGTTACGTCCATTCAGCGCGCAGCAATTTAATCCTCGAAATTGCAGGTATCTGTCTTCTGCGCTGTCAAACACGTCCTCGAAAACAATCCTCAATTCATTCCCTCAGCCCGTAACCCTCACAGTCGTTCAATTCGCCTTCGTCTCATCATGGTGTATTCTGCTCTCAATTTGCGCAAAGTTCACTATGCTACGGTCAGTACCCGGTCTTGCCGCTGGGTTGAGATTTCCTACAAGGGTCGTAATTGCAACCACTGCACCTTTGGCCATATTTCAAGTAGGGGGGCATATTGCAAGCAGTATTGCGACCCAAAAGATTCCAGTAAGCTTGGTACATACGATCAAGGTTAGTTCTCGCTTCATTTAAATCTTAAATGTCAGAAGACTAAGTGATTGCTCTTATAGGGAATGTCACCTTTATTTACCGTGTTTGCCTACCGTCTTCTCTTCAAAATCAGCTACTCGAGGGCGACCTACATTTCCCTTCTCCCTCTCACGGTTGGTGTTATGTTAGCCTGCTCCGTTGAGTTTCATGGGAATCTATGGGGAATCACCTGTGCATTCCTTGGAGCGATCATCTTTGTGTCACAAAATATCTTTTCGAAAAAATTGTTCAATGAGTCGTCGTCAACAGGCGCGGATCCCTCGGTCCCGCTTCATAAGAGAAAGTTAGACAAACTTAACTTGCTATGTTATTCCTCCGGGATGGCCTTTCTGCTTACATTACCCCTTTGGTTTTATTCTGAGGGGTTTCAGCTTCTTCAGATCTATACACGGGAGGGAAAAATCCCATTGTTGGATCGAGTTGGGAAACACGGAGAAGAGCCATTGGCAGGACATGAACTTGTGATGCAATTTATATTCAATGGGACAGTCCATTTTGGTCAAAACATAATTGCCTTCGTGTTGTTGAGTCTTGTCAGCCCGGTCACCTACAGTGTTGCAAGTTTGATCAAACGGATATTCGTGATTATTATGGCGATTGTGTGGTTTGGTAATAGGACCACAGCTGTACAGGCTGTCGGTATTTCATTGACGTAAGTGATCTAATTCTTTTGGCAAGACATTGTGTTAGACAGGTTTGCTGACGGAGTGGTGCATAGGTTCTTTGGCCTATACCTTTACGATAGAGCCGGAGACGTTGCGAGAGGTGAGCGTAGGGTTCTTGTGGAACAAACGAAAGCGCTCGACCCACTTCTTCCCATCACTGCAAGGAGTGGGAAGGAGTCACCACTCCCCGGGAGATCTCCTCACCCAAATGGAGTGAACGGTTATGCAGTGGGCCTAGGAGAGAAGGTAGGGAATGGGCAAATTGCTGGAAACTCTGCATGGCTCGCTCCGGGAGCAAGGCAGGAGGACACATGGCGGCCGAGGGAAACGGCTGTTGGTGCATAACTTTCCCTTCCCCCGTTTTCTCATGCTGTTCATGTTTTTGAGGGAGTGGGAAAATATAGCCATAATAGACTTTTATTTCTTGCATGCTCATGATGTTTTGTTAAGTTACGGTTACGGAGAGTGATTTTATTGGCTTGTTTTTTGTTTGGTGAAGAAGGAATGGGAGTTTACTGCTCTGTTCGTGTGATGCAGCTTTATTAGGGTAATAGAAAATGTGTATCATACGTAACCAAATACAAAGTCAGGTACAGTAGAGTAGGTACAGTACCAGACATCTATGACCACATTCTGGTGGATTGCCGTGTATAGCACTATTTTCCGAGCGATATTCAACTTCTGATTGGCCTTGGATATCTGAGGATTAATCCGCAAGTCATAAATAATGTTCTGGTCTACTCGTCCATTATGCCTACAACATTACTCGAGTGAGCCGTACTAGCACAGTAGCTTTGGTATGAGATTACGTAAATATGAACATATTGGTATTCAGGGTCTCTGAGAAAATTGCCCTTACTGGTGGGAAGATTTCGAATTTTTTGCATCAGCCATCACGTCAAACCAATCCAGGGTCTAAAAACTGATGCCAAGATTACACTCTACCAGTCCATCTTGTCTGAGTTAGATCAGCGTATCATACTGCAAAAAATTGGAAACGATGAGAAGAGCAAGTTTGGGGGTGGTAGAGGTAATGAATTATTAAAGAACCATACCCCTGACTGGAATTGGGGTCTTTCTATTGACTTTTTAAAAGTCCTAAGATTTCATGAGATTATTTAGACCCTCGAGCGATGCTCTGTGATACTCGGATCCCTTAGGACTAGTGAGGCGGGAGAGGGCATGCCCAGCCGCTTCACCAAAATCGTTATGCATCCTACCACTGGGGGTAGGGCTGCTCAACAATCTTTTCCAGACCGAAAATATTTACTCTTCCCTCCATTCTCACCTCCCCAACAACTCATCCCCTCTGCCACCTCTCGGTGAGAAATATTTCCCCCCTTCTCTTCTCTCATCCTCCCATCTCCCATATTCAAGTTATCCTGAGCTCTTGAATCTCTAACGCACATCTCTGCGTAGCTCTTCAATCGTTTGGCCTGTTGGAAGTCTCCACCGACTTCTCCTACCCCTTTTGCTCCAACGACACTTGCAGCTCCTTAGGTCTCCGTGCCCAGAGCTATATACCGTCCTTGGTCAGGACCCTATTTCTGACACCAATAGTCATCGATGGCCGCCATAGATTCCACCCAGCCGCCCAAGAAGAAGCCTGTGAGCTTCTCTAACCTGCTCTGTACGTTTCCCATCTCCGGGGAAAGGCTGAACAAGTGCTGACTGTGCTTGTGATAGTGGGCGGCGGATTGAACATGTTTGAGTAGGTTTCCTCCCAAGTTCCCACAAATTCAATGGGACTCCCGGAGCTAATTTTTTAATGATTTTGCGTACAGAGTTACTACGCTGGGTCAGGTAAGACCCAGATACGAGGAAACCATTGACAGATATCATGATAGCTAATGCTTCGTCCTCCGACCAATGAATAGCCCTTGGAAGTTATTAAGGTACATATTTCCAATTCTCGGCGCGTCAATTGAAGACAGGATTGTTAATACTTGTTCGTTTTTAGACGCATATGGCTGCCAATAGAGGCGATAACATAGTCACTGCATTCAAGAAAACCTGGGGTCGTGGAGGAGTTTTTGGCTGTGCGTTGGCTCCATCTTAACTTTTTTCCTCTTCTACCCCGCGCTAGCGATGTTGAGGCTGATTTTCTTCATTTGACCATTGCAGTCTACCAAGGGTTAATTCCATGGGTTAGTGTTTTTTTTCTTCTTCCGAGGCTATCATATGCCTTAATGGCGTATTTGTTTTTTTTCGCATTTATGCTACGCGCGAGCAGCATAACCGAGCCACGGACGGAGATTACCGGGTTGAATTTAGCGATCCGAGTCTGGTCTTGGGGTTAATTTTCGTCTAGGCATGGATTGAAGCGTCCACCAAGGGAGCCGTCCTTATGTTTGTTGCTTCCGAAGCCGAGTAAGTGACCTTTGTAAATTCGCTGCGTTTTGTTGGCTTGGAGAGGGTATGAGATTTTTTGCGTGGGCTAACACCCTGCCTGCATAGATATCATGCTCGTACCTTCGGAGCTGGCCCTTTCGCCGCTGGTATTACTGGAGGCGTAATTGGTGGTGTCGCTCAGGCATACGCTACCATGGGATTTTGCACCTGCATGAAGACGGTCGAGATTACGCGCCACAAGCAAGCCTCCACTGGAGTAAAACCTCAGGGCACCTGGTCCGTGTTTGCCGATATATACCGAAAAGAGGGTATTGCCGGAATCAACAGGGGTGTCAACGCTGTCGCCATCAGACAAATGACCAACTGGGGTAGCAGATTTGGGTTAAGTAGACTCGCTGAACAAGGCATTCGCAAAGCGACTGGAAAGGGGGAGAGCGACAGGTTGAGCGTGTGGGAGAAGATTGGGGCCAGTGTTGTTGGTGGAGGTTTGAGTGCTTGGAACCAGCCTATCGAGGTATAAGCGACCGAGGATCTGTTAGTGCTGGTGTAGGGAGTTGACATACTAAATCGATGGATTAGGTTGTTCGAGTGGAAATGCAAAGCAAGAAGGCGGACCCTAACCGTCCTAAGAATCTGACCGTTGTTAAAGCGGCCAAATACATATACCAGAACAATGGTTTGAAGGGTCTGTACCGTGGCGTCACTCCTAGAATCGGTCTCGGTGTTTGGCAGACTGTCTGCATGGTCGGTTTGGGTGATATGTATGTTTTACTGATCCCGTGTTCCTGGAGATATTCTAACATTATTTGAAATTTAGGGCCAAGGAAGCCGTGGCAAAGCTTACCGGCGAAACCCCAACCGGAAAGCATTAGATTATGGGGGGCTTCCCAAAAGCTGGCTTTGTTTATGTGTGAGTTGTTATCTCATATCGATTCGGCACCGAAAGGGGATGTGACAGAGATTTCCTGCAGTCTTGTTCTTAGCAGATTGAGTATTTCCATTTCATTCACAGTACAACCTGAGATCATGACATGGAAATGCGCCCTGATTTGTTTTTGTTTTTTCTTACAGAAATTCTTTTTAATTCTTGAACTGGATTTCCGACTTTATGATTGAATGATGTTTGGATATTAGTGTGAAAGAGAGCTATAAATATAAACGATAGATTGATAAATCTAGGTCCCTCAGGTTTGGAGCTATTTGCATGCTGGGGGTAAAGTTGCTTACGCATCCTCCTCTCTAAACCTTCAATCATGCTTCTGCCCCCCACCCACATGCTAAGCCCATTTACCTGAATAGTAGAGAAAAACGGTTTCGGGTCGATAGTATCATTTCTGGACTAAAGAGCTTTATGTACTGTACAATAGTTGATGTAGTACCACCCTCATTTAACACGAGAGTGCACCTTCGTATGCCCTAGGTCTGTTTGCGGAACGCCGTGAGCGGGTGCAATTGCAATGTAGGATTCGGCACGAATGGTTCTGATCTCCTACACGAGTAGTACCCAAATAGTCTAGGAGTAGTTCGGTGGGGGGGGTGAATACATCGGAGGCAGCAAGAGGGTGCCGAACTACGATGCTATATCTCGCGTTACAAGTTCGAGCACGTGAAGGTGGCATTGTTAGACTTCAGGTTAATAGGCAAGTTTATTACTCGGCATATTTTAGTTTAGGTGGCATATACTCATCCCAGACGAAAGGTAAAGTTACCCGAACACGGGGGGGAAGAGACCAGATGGTAAAGGCATCATACTGTACTCGAGTACAGTACAAACCGGTTTTGGTGATTTTTCATTTCTATTTTTTTTTTTTTGTTAAATCCTTCGGTTCTTGGAGGGTATCATACTGGACAATTTCTGTCTCTCCTCTGTTGGGGGTGGTGGGGGCCCACGGGCAACCACACTGGTTGTGTTCTGGAGAGCGTAAATTATCACACAACGTTGCATGTATAGTCTAATAGGCAAACCAATGGCTGCGCACACATGTTTGTTAGTCGTTTTTAGCAATTGGCTCACCTGAGAATGAGCAAGTTCTTCTCTCTCACACCTCTATCCACCACGCCCACCCCATCTAACACCCTCGGCAGGCGAAAACGTGCGGATTCCCCAGCTTCCGCGTGTAGTGAGTGAGTCTATGCTATGGACAGGCGGGTTTCCTACAAAAGGGAGAAAAACGACCGTTTGATATTTCATGATGGATGATATGCAAAGCCAGTGAGTGGGCCGCCTGATCGGGAAGGCGAAGAAGTAACTTGGGGTGTTTCAGCCGCTGAAGGGATCACAACTGCGAGGTTACATAGACTACAACACATGGCAGAAGCACAAAGCAATCAACAAACCCGAATAAAGCCCACCCCAGGGGGAGGGAGGGATTAACCGAATGTCAACCTGTATTCTGAAATGAGGCGAAAAATCCTATATTTTCACTCTACCGTACTCGGGAAGTAACTGTGAACCTCTTGTAAGGGGGATGGATCCCTCTTGGTAGAAAGATTCAAACCCTATAGCTAGAACAGATCAAAAAAAAAAACGTCCGTCAATTTCACTCCATCTTGCGTAAGTCTGAAAGTCTGCCTCGGGGTTGAAATATCTTACACTCTCCTTAAAGCCGTGTCAAAAGATGGGCAGCGGCCTGGATAAAAAATGGTATCGATGATCTCTTTCTCAGGCTCTAGCTGTCCGGGGCTTTGGTTATTCTGCTTTGTGCCGTCTTGCTTAGATGGACTTGCGGCTGTTAATATCCGCATGGGCTGTCTTCGCTGCATACCTCCACCCCCCCGTGGTCTGCCGCTTTCTGTCTATCTCTCAGTGGGGTGGGATCATGAGTTCTCACTCGTCACATGGACTGGTAGGAATGAAATCCGAAGTCAACCCTCGTAGCGTCTCGTATTACTCTCGTCGATCATAACAACAACAGAACAAGCGCAACAGTCAATATATACAAGTTTCCTAGTCCAGCGCAGCCTACAGAATCCCAAAGGTTCCAACATTCCGCACTTGCTCGAGCGACAGTCCGCCTCTCAGATATCCGAGCAATTCCGGGAACGATCGCAGTTCCCATCGCACTACTCATACCAATACCCATAACGATACCATCCACTTCCACTACAACTGCGGCGTGCTCCGGACGGCAAAGGTGTGTCGGAAATGTCCCCCGCTCTTTTGCCGCGAATACGCTTATATGCCAAAGGGACGAGTGGGCCTTTTAAACTTTTCTCCAACAAAATTTCCTCCTTCCTTGTCCGTTCCTTTCCTTAGCCTTCCTTCCGGTTATGATTGGGCCTTTCCTTCACCTTCATTTCTTCGCACTCAATAGAAGCAATCTCGAGAAACTCTTTCACGGCTTGATACAAATTCCCTGTGTTCACTTGATCTGGGACAAGGGGGCTGCATAAAATCCTCCTCTCCGAAAATTACATCCGATTCCGGAATTTTCAACTGGGAGGCTAGTTAAAGTGTATGTGTGTGCCCGCCGTCATCCGTAGGTACTGAGGAGCGGGAGACCTCTAGGGCCCGGCCGTACTTCCGAGGCAGAGGTTAGAACGAATTAATGGACTGTTGTCCGTCCTATCGTTAAAAAAAGACCAGCTGACTGGACGCTTGGGGATACTGCCCTCACTTTATGCTGTCAGTCTCCTCCTCACACTCAACAGTAAAAGGGGAATCAATTCACAACTAACGCAAAATTTGGAAAGAGCGCCCCCCTCAAAAGTCCGCCCCCCCGGGGGTTCGCCCCGCCCACCTAGCCCGAAGCGGAAACTTTACCCTATCATGAAGATATAATACTGGAAGGAATTAGAGAGATCAAAATGGAGTTTATTCATTTCTCTTTACTCTTCACTTGTGGCTATCCATGATCCCCCCCCATATATCACTAGCATCCTTTTGGTCCATGTCACCATCCTCATTACTAGCCTCTCTTCCGAATGTGCGCCCCCCCTCCTCTGACAGCCTCTCACTGGTCCGCTCCGGGGCGCTCTTTCCAAATTTTGCGTTAGTTATATCACTGGGCCACGATCTCTTCACTTCGATTGTAGGGTTCCGAGTTAGAATCAGCTACAGCAAACAAATGTTTGTTAGAAAAGCTCCACCGGATAGTTACATTCAATTAAGCAACCACAAGTCCCCCACTTCTAAGTGCTGCGTGAATGCAGTCTACAACAATTGATGCCTCCTGCATCCATTTCTCTTTTTTAGATTCCAGATCGGTAAACAACACCTGAATCTGGCCTGTCGGGGTCAAGGCCGCCACGTCCGAGAAGCATTTTCACCACCCCCTCATGTCCATTCCGAGCAGCACGACACAGCGGTGTTTGGCCAACATTGTTGGAAATGGATCATTCGAGACTGCTCACCACATACATATTTTCCCATTCCCGTAGGACGAGAAACGGAACTACACCTACTCGAAACACATCGTTGCCTCACACACGTTCCACTACTGTTAGTTTCTTACCATCTCGCAACTGACCCTGCATATCTAATGCGACACTATCCAAACACCGAT
>Ga0307509_10000662_pt1 | contig 58446 bp, 49 predicted proteins | sample 10_EM_MG_FD_202245 | JGI IMG/M metagenome (GOLD analysis project Ga0307509, IMG submission 202245) | Populus trichocarpa ectomycorrhiza microbial communities from riparian zone in the Pacific Northwest, United States - 10_EM | ecosystem: Host-associated > Plants > Roots > Unclassified | place...
GGCGGTTGGGTGTGAGGGGAAAAGGAAAGAAAAAAAAGGAGGAACTGGTGGGGTGGGGGGTTTTTTTTCTCTTTCCCACTCGTATAAATCTATGTGCGCGCGCATGTGTATGTTTGTGTGTGCGGTGCGTATAATGTGTGTGTGTAGCGCGAGTACACAGAGTATACTGTACAGTACTCGTACAGCAACTTGAGTTTTGAGTGTTACTTTTATTTTACTTAGGATACCTGCCATGCAGAAGGGATTGCCGGTATTACTTGCTTGCTTGCTATATAAAATACCGGTACGGTAGGTGGCTAGATAGTAGCTTAGCAGCTAGATGGGCTAGCTGGCTAGGCATACGCTGAACTATCATCTATCTGTCTATCGACTTCACTCTGCCCGAGTCTGAGTAAGTGAAATAATAATAATAATAATAATTAAAAAAAAACACGTCTTCTCACCCCCCTCACCCACCCCAGTCTCCTCCTCCTCGTAAGCAAAAGGGTAAATAAACCTCGTAAGCTAATGCGCGCTGTGCGCAATTTTTATTTATATTTATTTTTTTAAAAAACATATCATCATACAAGGGAGACAAAGAGAAGTTGCTTCTGCCGATCGGATACCTCTATCGGATATAGGAGCCCCAAGAAATCACCCGGGAGGAGGAGGAGGAGGAGGAGGAGGAGGGGAGGAGGGTTCTAGACCGCTTCGGAATGTGTTTGCGTCGGAGCGGCGGCAGAAAATCACTCCATTTCCCTGCAATTGGACGTTTTCTTCGGGATTGGGCTTGCTCGGTTGGGTTGAGCCGGTACAGTACTCGTACGGGACAGTTGACCCTCTTTGTGTTCTTTTCTGTTCCTCGCTTGATTGGTTGGTTGAAGTTTGGGGGGGCTTTTGCCCCTCCTCTCCTCTCCTCTCCTCACCTCACCTCACCTCGTTGGATGCTAGGCGGTTGATACAACCGATGATGGGAAGAAAAAAAAGACCTCTTTGATAACATTATCATGCCGTATTATTATTATTATCATACCGGTATTTCCTATCTATGACATTGTAAGTTACATACCCACAGGCGCTCTCTCTCACTCTTTCTCCCTCTCTTAGGAATCCGCCCGGTCCGAAATGTTAGGCCGTCCCCCGGCATTTGCCCCCGGTGCCGTACAGTGCAGTATCGTACAGGACACAGTTTTTTCTAACCCCCCCTCCTTCCTCCCCCGCCCGCGCGCGCCTGAAAAATTTCCCCCGTGGAACCATTGTCGGCTTCTCGACTGCGTCTGTGCCCGTAAAGGGAACCGGGTGGTACAGTACTGTACCGTACACGGCGAAGGCACTTTGGAGGCTGGGGAGTGACAAACTGAGGAATTACCCTAGAGATTTTCCCTGCCTGTCTAACCTGATAGGCCGATAGACAGGCAATCTTTCTGTGCGATAATAGGCAGCGTATCGCGCTTGTGGTTATAACCGGTGAAGTAACATTGAAAAGAATTTCAGGGATCGGCAGGTAGTCCGAGCGTCGCTCCGGGGAGTCTCGGGTCGGTGAAATGATTACTTTTTTTTTGCTTTTATTTTATTTTATTTTATTTTATTTGATTTGGTTTGGTTTGGTTTGGTTTCGAGTGTTTTGAATGTGCTGGTATCGTAGTAATTTGGAGGGATTGTGGTGATGATGCATGTAAGTGGGTATAGTGTCATTGGTGTGTACGTAAGGTGAGGTTATGGGAAGTGTGCTTTTTTAGCGGGAGGTTATGGGTCCCGGGAAAGAGGATACGGCTTCCGGCGATATTGATGGGAGGTGGGTGATTGTTTACGTACGGGCTATATTTGGGGTCGTGGCGGGGGCCTGGATTAGAGGTGCTTTGAGTAATTGGAGGATTGGAGGGGTTATGGGGGTATCAAACTGTAGTGCGGGATCGATCTTTGGGGGGGGGGGGTGTTTCATCATTTGGGAACTACGCGCTGTAGACGGGGAGCACCGTGGGAACCGTGCTTGTGTTCCACCATCGGACTCCTGGAAAACCATTTGCTATAAAGTCACAAGCTGACAGGCGTCCCGGTCGGTAACTCCCCTCCTTCCTTCTTTAAAATATCGCTGAGCCTCGGAAAACCGATATCTCCGGAAAATCCACTGGCCAAATCCCGGTGCTCAAGGGGACAGCCTGTATATACGCTGTCAGATTGCTTACTTATCCGCACTCCTTCCAAAGAACGGCGAGCATATTGCACCAAGATCCCACCAGATCCCTTGTCACAAATGTTTCAATATGCGAGCACTAATGGGTTTCTGGGATAGGGGTTCTGCCCCCGCTAGTTTGCCCGGAGGGTGGGAGGGGGGGTGAATTCTATGATCGAGTGACGACCTGTGATCAGGGTCTGTTCCCCCGGTTGCTTGTTTGGCTGTGGCTATGCTTAGACCCGGGGCAATTAATGTACGATATGTGGGGCCTACCTAGGGATTCCAGGTTCTAGGCCAGGGATGGGATTTTTTTCTCCTCCGTCCTAGCGGGAGGTCTTAGGACTAGTCTAGTGATGTAAGACTGGGGAACCCAAACCGGGAGCTAGCCCAGTATCATCCCCCGAGAAGTCAAATTATTATTATTATCAAGGTTGCTGTCGAAGCGCTCCCCTGCGTTCTCTCCGACGGCGATACCAAAGATAGGCGGAGGAGCGCGCTGATGCGAGCAGACACCTGGTTGTGTTTGCTCGAACAATGCGTCGTCGGGACATTCCAAATGAGGGGCCTGGATCCCGTTGAGTCCCTATAGCGCTTGGCACGAAGTGGGCCTTAAGCTTTAGCTATCATAGCTTGGTTTGTATTATTACTAACGGTCTCGAAAGCGATGCCAGATCAGGTTCTAGCTTTTGGGTGTCGTGTATCATTCACATTTCGCGTGCGAGCTCGGTACTTGATTCCTTGTCCTCTACGTGGTGCATATACGGGGGGTGTAGACCTGTGTATTCTCTATATTTCAGTTAGTAGCCCCCCCCTAGTCTTTTTTGTTTTACTCTTATTTCATTTTTTTTAATTTTTTAATTTTTTTTAGCATTTTCTTATACCTCCACCAATCTTCTCCAGTGATATTTATACCTATTCTCATCTCTTATTTTCTTCCTCATCGTTCGCCACGGAGCCAGTATGCAAGAAACGAGGCCTCCGCATCGCACAGACGCCCTCCCATGCTCCCGACATACTAATATTGTCTTATTCCGTTACCGGCAGTTCTCGCGCCCCTTGCCATTCCTCATCATGATACCTGTGCCTCTCGGTGTGATCGGCGCTAGCTTTTGTGCCATACGCCTGTTACTGTATGGGAGGCACAGGCTGGCTGGCCTTGTGAAAAGTCTTCTAAATCCCGAAGCAAGCTGGCTCTCCGTTTGTGCCAAACACTAGGGCACTAGCCAGCCGGTGCCAGTGTATTTTGCCGTTCTTCTTATTCCTCTTACCACCTTTTCGTTGTGCCCGGTCTCCTGATTTGCTGACATCATGGATGGGGGCGCATATGCTCGCTGGTGGTGGTGGTGCTGACGGTGGGCATGAAAAACCCCGCTCGTATATGCACGAACACTTGTCCCGTCCCATTGCTACAGATTACTTACCATTAATAAGGAGTTCTCTAATCCGTCTACAAGTGCTTCCTAGCGCGTGTATTTTGTTATAAATGTCAAGGGTGAGGGTTAATAGGCTTGGAAAACCCGCCGAAAACCGGATGAAACGTGCTAGAATCGAGGGTTTCCAAGTTCTCTAACTTAGGTTTTCCACGGATTGCGATTACGTTGTCCCTGAGACAGTTTTACAAGGTATTGTACTGGGATCGCTGGGACAATCTTCCCCGATCCTCCACCGGGCCATGTGTATGGAGGCAGGGATCGTTCAAGGTTAGTGAGGTCTGTCTACGGCACAGGATATTTACTATCCAAAAAGCTTGGCTTGGCAGGTACCCTCATATGATGGGACACACCTCACACTTCGCCACTCTACAACCTTGAGGGGAAATATTCTAGCTATTGTATTCCGAGCGTCTATGGGCAGATGAGTTTATCTAGGTTATATTGGTTATTGGGCGGGAAGGTTGGGTGATGGCGTCTCGAAGTGCTCCCGTATCGATATTGATGCTTTTTTAGCCCTCTGGCGGTTGCCCTTTTCCAAACTTGGTCTTGTTCCGACGAGTGATGATACATGATCATGACTCAGGATTGAAAACGAAAGCCAATTTTTATAGCGAGGAGATCCGCCGCGTAGCCGAATTTTCGTCTTGATATCCGCGGGGGGTTCCCGGAGCCAGGTATGGCAAACGTACTATTTCATGATGCCCGTATTTTACTCTTGAAATTCGCTATCTCCAGCGCTTATACTAATCTCCAGATTCAACGACGGAAGCTCCTGGAAGGGATTAGTAGTGTTTCCCCACCACGGCAAAATATAAGTCTTCAGATGTGTGTGCATGTCGTGGCTGACGGAGATGGCGGATTTTAAGAGTAAATAAATACGGTACTGCATGATGTAGATTTGAACACTGAGCGTCGGTGGGTTTAGACTAGGAGTTCTGGATGCGCCGAAGAGGTTGGAAAGACCTATCTACCTAATTTGTAGGGTGGCTTTTCCATCTAAAGCTTGAGGCGTGTTCTGCGCTTTTTCCCCTGTGAACCCTCTGGAACGCGGTTCTTTAATCTTCGCCGCTCTGTCAAGGTAAAGTTGGGGGAATTGAGTTGCTCCATTTCACTCATGGGTATCCTGATTCACTTTGTTGTTCGATATTTTAGGGTGCACTGGTTAGGCTTGGGGAGATCGGTTCTGTCACTATTTGTGTTGTGGGAACATGGCAAATTAGGAAGATGGTTTATTGGCTAGCCGGTAGAGGATCTGAGGGCGATGATCTCAAAGAAAAGGGAAGGAACTACGTTCTCTTTGGGGAAGCGAGTATTCATTGCGGGTCCGCACGCAAGCAAGGAAAGCCTCGAGGTGTAGGAATGAGTAAGTTGTCCGCAACCGATGCCTAACGCTCGGTAGTGGGAAGATCCTGACTATGCGATACATGGTAGAACTGTGAACACTGGGAATAGAAAAAGGGATCCACATTCTAGCCAATTATTGCCTTTTCTGGAGATCCATGGTGGTGGAGAGGATATTGCTCTAGTTTAGATATTGGTTGGATGCTGTGCTGTACCGTGAGGTGTTCGGTAATAGTAACATGTAACTTGCGTGGTTCTAGAACGGGCATGTGTCTCTAAGGCAAGCCTTTCTGGAGCCTATTCATCCTTTGCTACCTGTACCCTTCCTTCCTACAGCTTGGGACTGTTGCTTAAGTTAAGGATGTGTCATAACATTGCTATAGTACATCAGTTTCTTTTACTTACCCCTTACTATGCCTCTGAGGTGCGCCTCTACGATATTCCATGTTCAGTTCTAACAGATGAAGAGTATTCGAGCCCGCCAATGCATGCTCCTTCCTTCCTAAAACCTTCGACTCCCATACGGCCGGTGGGTGGCACGAAGCAGATATATTTATAGAGGTCTGGTTGACAGGACACCAGCCCGATGCTAATATCCCAACACTCCAGAAACATATAGGTTTGATAGGGGACGCTCGGATGCTGGGTGGGCATCTATTCCTTCTAACTCTCGCCTGTTGCTATGTTGAAAAATTTTATCTAATTTGGTGGGGCTAAAAAAGCTCCCCAGATAGTTCTCTATATAGGAACTAGCTATTCCCGGCTCGGTCCCTATGATCGACTTGAATTCATGGGGGCTGGCACGGAGGTTAAATTGGAAATGTTGTGGATTTTGTCGCATGGCTATTGCTCTCCAGCTAGTTCAGGCCTAGCCTGAGGTAGACCAAGCCAGGCATTACTTCTAGTCATTCATCATCACTCGTTCTGTGTGGTAAGCCAGTCAGTGTGGGGGAGGCACCACGACGACGACCTTTCGTGTTAGACGGACAATCACTGTTTCCAACGGAACTGTTGATGGGAGGATTGCCCTGGGCATAAGTGAGGGTACTTGTTACTTCTAAGGAGGGAGGTAGGTGCAGACTGCATAGATCTGCTGTAGGCTTTGTTAAAAATGGCCAGAGGTTTTTTCTCCCTGGAGTGAAGCCTATTATTTACAATCTTCTCGTCCAATCCTTGGCGGTGGCTTTTTTAAAGTAATACTCATATTCTCGCTTAGTGATAGATAGCTGAACGTTGTGGTGGTGCTGTATCTTGACGCTGTTGCAGTATTATTAAGGTCTCCGTATTATCTTATGTAATGTGAAATCATAGTGGGTGGGCTCGGTATGGTACTGCGCTATTAAGACTGCAACGCTTGATTCCTAAGAGAAAGAAAATCACTCTGACCATTGAGCAAGCTTTTAGCGTTAGTATCCATAGGGGCTCGTGTCCACTAGTTTTTGCACGACTACTTTTCGGAGGGAGGACTACGATACACCGATTCGAGATCTTAGGTGATCCAACTAGCGGTGCGATGTACGCCCACTTTAGCATTTTAGCGGTGTCTGCTCTCTAACGAAGAATGACTGAACGCTGTTCAGCGGCCAGAAGGGTTCATCCTAGTACTAGCGTGAAAAGAGAGAATATATTTATAAATGACGGTTTGCTTTAGGCGCTCTGCTAATGTGTTTAGAGGGATTGGGGCAGCGGGAATAATAGTGCAACAAAGGAAAACCTTTATAGGCCATGCACAGAGGAGAGGTCACTGAGGTAGATGGGCGGATTTTTTTTTTTTGTTAAGTCCGCGGTTTATTCGTAACTAAGTACAGGAAAATCCATGGCATGCACCCTGAGGTATGGCCTAAAGAGGTAGATGGGCGGATACGGTCAGATACTTGTACAGTGATAAGTTATGATAATGTCCTTACCTCATAATTCTTTAACTACACTGCCCCTTCATGACTCGCCCCTTTGTACTAGGAACTTAGCATATCAGTCATGCAAACTAGGACCGCCAACTTCTTAAAAATTGCTGGTTATACCCTCCCAAAGTATTGCCAACAACCACGAGCAAAAGGCCCTCCTCCCGACTCAAGGACACATCCTTCTCCAGGGCTACACCGTATCCATAAAGAGGGGTGGGGGGAAGTTCCAACGCTGGAATCCCATACCAGGCCCTGTGACCTTCATCCTCACCTCTATCTTCTCTGAGGGCGTGTGTCTTTTTTTGGCCCCTGTGGGTATTTTTTTTCTTTTTCCACAAAGAGAAAACCGAACTTGCGGTGTGAAAGAATCAAGTTTTCCAGGACCATGATGTTATTATTATATCCCTAGGTAATGGCCCCTGAATTATGTTGTTGCTTTTGGAATTGCATTTGTGAGGTTGGGAGGATAGATGGAAAAATAGGTTGGAGTATTATATCTGGGGGAACAATCTGAATTCACAACTCGGGAGAATTTTGGACGAAGTATCAGAGCCAGTGAGCCGTAGGTAATAAACAAGGGAAGAAAGTCCCACACATTGATCACTGATTGCTAACCCCTAGATCTACGCTTTCGAAATAATAATCCTAATAGGTATATATCATACCAGTAACAAAGGAAAGCTGTGAGAGAGAGGATTTGGGAGCGAGTCACTAATTATATACAGTATGTACGGCCAAGGACATTCGGGCTGAGGGCAATGATAAGAGTATAGGTGCACTACGATATTCCCGACTTATGACGTTCCAGTTCAGGGGATTGTGCCTGACTTCAAAGTTGGAAAGAACGAGTTCCCTCGTTTCTTTTACATTAAGATCCTAGTTGGGGCTTGCAAATGGTATCGCGGTTTCTACTGTTGTTGCTCCTCTTGTTCTACAGTCTTCCTCAACGTTGGTTAATGGTCTAGGGAAATGTGTGGATAGTGAGTTCTCAGGAGCTCTGCTATTTCAGGCTAACAGTTGGTCAATTCTTCCTTCCTGCCATTTGATATCTTGTTACCTAGATAAGTATCTACTTAGGAAGGAAAATAAAGGTATGTGAATAGACGGTGTAAAGGGGGAGACTTGCTGTTTTTTTCTGTCACTACTCAAGCTAATAGATCAGACCCAAGTTTCATTTAGTTGTGGAGGGCTAAGGAAAAAACCAACTCCAATCCAATCCAACAATTCGGGTTGGAGGTAAGTTTGGTCTGCCGCTCGTAGGTTTTGCAAACCTCGCTTGTGTAACCTGCAAAAATGAGGCGTCCTATTATACCCCGGTAAAAGTGGGGAGAAGTCACGTACTTTCTACAGTAACAAACCCAGCAATTCCCCACTCTATCGAAGTCTGGTTGCCTGCCATTTTCTTGAACAATCACTCTCGACAGGAACTCAAAAGTTATCATAGCCTCGTCAGGCTTCTACCGGTAGCCAACCCTGACCCTAAATATCTCTGTTTTACTTTTTGGCTGTCTGCCTTACTGGGACCTTCCATTCAAAACCAAGAGACAGGCACAGGAAATGTTCTTAACAAAGCCTTTGGGAAAATTGTGCATTGGGAAGAAGAAAGAAGAAAGGGAAAATCTAACATCCCCTTAACGCCAGGACCTTCAATTCTCGAAGAAGTCCTGCAGGAGCACCGACAAGACTTAATAAGGATGTCAAAAGATTTCATCTTACCCTTCTAGTTCTGTGAGGCCTTCTCAGGCTTTAACAGTTGAATTTCTCCCATTTAGGACTGGGGCAAATATGTTTATATTATACATAACGTATTAGGCGTACCATTGTCCTGGCTTCACTGGTTGTAACTCCCAAGCTACCACTTCCCCCAGCCCTGGCCGGGAAGTCGACCTCACTCCTCCTGCCCGCCTTAATTTCTTTACTTATTATACTTCCTTATACCTGAAAGTGCAACCTGACATAGCTTATCACTGGGGTCTGATTTGCAAACTGTCGGGTAGTGGCGAGATAAAGGTGATCTGGAACCCTGTCTGTTTGCCATGGTATAGCGGGGTGTGGGAATTTGAGAAATGGATAGATGCACAAACACGCCAGAGGTGGGGGGGATTGCTACATCAATGTTGCTCAAAAAGGACCAGCCAACTAGAGATCTGGTATGAGTCCAAGTAGAAACTTTATGGACAGATGAATTGGACTTGAGAGGTATATGCTAGAAACGGTTAACGGCCGCTAAGGCCCTATTTTTGTGTTTGCTCGTAATTTTCTGACGTTTACGAACACAGTTGCTATTGGATATGGGCAAAAAATCGGTCAGAGCCAGGACTCTGGTTGTAGGAAATAACTTAGACTAGCAGTCACAAATGTCGAAGTAGTGTTGGCACATATCATATGAACATGCTTGCCAAGCCGATCACGTGACCAGAATTCAACTTCAAAAAAAAAAAACCAACCCCATAATAAATATTTAGTATCCCAACCTAATCCTGAGACACAATTTAAGTGGGTAGCCTTTATCTCCACATATATCCAACACGTATTCGGTGAGTCCTCCCTGAGCTGGCCCCGCGAGTGATGGATCTGGTTACAGGGAGTGTGGTTCTTAGCCTCGGCAAGTGCGGTTTCAGTCTCCTGTCACTCGGGCCTCATTTAGGTCAGTGATGTTTAGAGGGCTTCATTATTCTCTCAATTCGGCTCCCATATTGTGTATTTCTTTGGCGATCAAGCTACTTCGTTGTGCTCTCTTCCATCCCACAGCAATACAGCAAAGACTGAGAAACGGAAGTGAGTGGTGCCCTGTGCATAAATTGGGATGTTCCCCTACTCGTAATGCTTGTGAATCCAATCCCATAATGCCAGTCCTAACTAGCTATCAAGGGTAATCGCTGCAGTGACTGTGTCAAAAAAAGCACTCGCAATGCTATCACTAGCTCTCGGCGTGCAAGTGCTAATTGTAACCAACAAAGGTCGGGTCTACGGTATACGGTAGGGGTAATTTGTTTCAGCATCCGTGTAGCTCGAGCCCCTGCTGTGCCTCCATGTGCATTGATTTGTTTCACGGCAGGAGCTCACGGAAAGGAACTGCTTTTAATGCTCTGCTGACCCTGTTGGAACCCGCGTTTGCGCTATTTTCTTCTATTGGTGGGGGCCCTGATTGAACGAAAATCTTCTCACGGTAAAAATGAAGCCTTCTATGATGCTCAATGATCACCAGGTAATGTAGTAGAGAGGTTAACAGATAGGGGAGACAAATAATATCCTAAGAAGTTTGATATTTAACACCAGGTTAGCCTTGCGCCTCTGTTCGTTGTCTCCCTTATACCACACCTTATCACACAACTCTTCTAAGCATGGCCATCGGTGCCCAACGGCCCGGGAAACCCCACGGGTGACCAGGGGCTTCTACGACAGGCTTGGAAACTATGATGCCGTAGGAACACCCAGTTTCTCTCCCTGTCTCCGCGTTTTGGAAGTGCATACATAGACTCCCTATTGAGCCTTCATCCCCGATTTCAGGGGCTATTTCTCTTTGCCTGCAGTTTGCACTGCACCCGGTTCTCAGAATGGCTCTGATATGAACATACCCCAAAGCTTAATACAGGCGGGAGCCTGAAAGCAGAACAGGAAATTCTAGCTTAACCCTCGGCAGTGTGCAGGTTCTTATTGATTCAACTCTTCGATCGCGCCTTCGATTACTTTAGCTGCCTTTCTAAGCGTCTTGGGATAGGCATCTAAACCCTAGAATTTATAATGAAGTTGGTGCTTTTCGTAATCATGCAATGTCACTCGGCACTTGCCACTAGGTACTTGGGAATAGGGAAGTCCAAGAAACCATGGTGGATTATTCAGGTAATTAACTCAGCACCTCCTCCAAGAATAGAAAGCCCAGTGTTCCCGTATATTTACCTGCTACTATCGTAGGTATTTAGAGGTGAGAACAGTGCACACTTATCTGGCACTGAAGGCGGGGAGTCAACCTCTTCGGTCATAATTTGCAGGGGCCGGTTCCGCTAACAACTGCCCTACGGTATCAATCAATGGCCGGTCAAGCGGGAAACAAGAAAAAGAAGCAACAATTTTGCAACTTGTGGAACACGTTTTCGTGTTTTCGGGTAGATGAAACTTGGTTGCTGCAGGTAACCAGTGTCATGATATAGGCTAGCCGGTGATTTAATTTATCGCTCCCTCCGGTCCTTCCCGTTTCTGCTGCTTCCTTTTATACCAATCCCAAGCCGAGCTCGGGTGACCCGTGAGATAGGTGCTGCTCCAGTGTCCGGGCGAAGGGATGATTTACTTGGCTACCTACTTGTGTTAGAAACGACGGTTCATTGGGGATGCACACGGGCCAGCCCTGGTGCTCTAGTACTACCTAGCTAATTTGCACACTGGAGGTGTCCGTACATAGTAGTTTAATCCTAGTGTATGAGTTTATCTAGGTATATATCTAGACCGTCAAAGGAGAGGCCAACTCCCACGTTATAACCCCAATCAGCTCTCCCTTACAAGCAGATGAAGAGCTCCCTTGCAAACTTGCATAGATATTATGGGAGAGACCAATACTCAGTCGCGATTGGGGGGGGGGTTACAGGCTATGAGAATCATATCTCAGCGGCCGTGCCAGAGGGCACGGCTTCAAGATGCTATGGAGCTTAGATCAAAGGTTGCCCCGCCTTAGGCCTTAGGCGATCTGTAGGGACGCTGTATCCATTGGTAGCCCTGCTCATCCCCATTTTTGTTGCGGGGAATAAATCGCAGTGGCAGCACAACAGCTCGATCTAGACTCAGGGCTCAAACTAAAGGGTACGTATAATCAGAAACTTCATTCGCTCGTCTTCCCAAAACAAAACTAACTGAACATAAGTCTATATAAGAATAAAAGTATCTCAACCATTCTATCGTTTGCCACCCATATCGATCTCTCCTTCAGGCATATCCCCATGATAACAATAAAGGAAAGACATCACCAGAAAACCCTTCTGTCTATCCTTTCTTCTAGAACAAATGAAACAACTAAAACAATTATCCCGTCTTGTTCTTCACCAATCCACTTTCCTTGTCTCTGACAACTATCCACTTCCGTAAACTCTAACAATTTTCTGCCTTGTTTCCTACGCCCAGGCTGCCTGTGGGTTCTACTGCTGCCCGATGGGGCATTTGAGTTATTGGCTCGCTGCGCGTCTTTTAAAAATGATAACTTACTTTGCTCGCGCTCCATTTTGTCCTGCTTCCAAAAAAAATGTGCTCGGGGTTTATGATAGCTCCAAGACAAACTGCCGGGACTTCCTATTGACTTAGGCTGACAGACATCCTCCTCCCAGACACCGTCTACCTTATCACTAACCACTCATCTTGTGAACTATGGACCAAATCCCAAGATATTGATAGCATTATGGCAAGCCCAGTAATAGATTCAAGACGAAATTTAGTGAGCAGCCTCAAAGCATAATGAGTGAGGTCTTCAGTATCAGCCACGGATCACCCGGCAGGTGTGCGTATATGTGTGTGCCTGTACTATAGATTGCATCGAGCTATCTATAACCAGCGAGCACCAGAGCACTTGCCAGCTGGCAGAACCTCCACAAGTACAACACCTCTATCTGCACTACCACATCCAAAACTCACTCCTAGTCCGCCGGGCACCCGAGTGTGGCAAAATCTAGTGCAAAAGGACGATCCTTTACAGACTTTTAGTAGAGAAGAAAAGCTAGTTAAATACTCGCGGCGCGTAGTGGTCAGAACATAGTTCTTCGACTGAGATGGCCGGGAGGCCCCATGGGTAGACTAAACCAGAGGTTTTGATACTGACTGCTACTATAGTCTACCTAACTCCTATTGGTAACAAACAAGGACGAGTCACAGACGCTCTTTCTTGTCACCCTGCTCCTGCAAATTGACTCTTTCTCCTGAGTTGGCTTACATTGTACCCCAGCATTGTGATGCCATCGGGTTGCGTATCTGCCTGGATAGGCGGCCGCTCCCATACTTGGTATGAATGCGCCTGCTGCTGCCAGAAAGTTGCAGGTGCCCCTTCGCTAAACTCAATAGTCTAGATTTCGCTCGCTCTGCATGTGGGACACGCGCTGCCAAGCAGGTCGCGTCACTTGTGTGGAGGCCAAGCCAGGCGGACTGGAAAAAAAAAATAATACCCGGTACCCGAGTACTAGGGGGTAGAAAAGGGCGGAAAAACAGATCAGCAAGATCATGGGTTGTAGTGACGAGGGATGTTGTATGAGTGGAAATATTCTTGTCTTGGCGGACATCTAAAATCCAGATTGAATGGGTGGGTATTGCAATAGCACCTGGCACACTACAAGTGCCATTCAGATCATGGTGGAATTGCTAGTGCTTATGGGCAGCAAAATATATTGCATCTCTCAAAAGAACTACTCAAAACACCCTATTCCTTCTCCTCCTTTAGTCTCATTTTGGACCTATACAACTTGATAAAATCCAAGTATAGACTCCTTGATAGGGTGCGGAGAATGATAGGGCAGCGAGAACTCATGCTTACCTTAGCCATTCTAGAGTAAAACAACCAATAATATGTCTAGCAATGCTGACCTAGCGGCACTTCTTGCTACCTTATCATTCTCGGCACCCTACCAACGAGTCTATAGGTGGGTGGACAGCCACTTAGTGCAACTGCCCAAGATTAATGGCATCCGGCAACACCCTTCTTTTCATTGATCAGCGCCCCCAATCCTTATCCAAAGTTTTCCAGCCCCTTTCTACCATACCCGAGCACAAGTACTCGAGTACCGGGGTGCGGAAAAAAGTCTGTCGAACTTGCCCGAAGATATTTATCATAGACACTTTAAGCAGATCTTTGTTTTGGGTTCGAATTCGAGTTCGGAAAATGATAGACACCCATAGCGATGTTTTCAAAATTGCCAAGTACTGCTACAGGTATTCCATAAATAAATTAGTTCAATACCAAGATGTGATCATCAAGAAATCATAGCATAACACCCAATCAAGTACCAAACCCCTAAGCCAACTCAATTTACAGCTAAGTTAGTGTCACTGATACCAGTACTCGAGTATGCCGGCAACCCCCCGAATCTATCGTCAATACTCGAGTACTCACCAGTCTTTGCCAAGAATACTCACCAGTCTTTGCCAAGAATACCCCCGTGAGCCAGATATTTGGTGGAAGCTCCAACAAAATACCAGCTAGCAGAGGTATTCTTGGCAAATATGAGCAACTACTCGACTACCGTATTCCAGCATCGCGAGATTCTAACACTGCGAGTGCAAGTACTGTACCGGTACAGAAAGGAACAGTAAAGAAAATCTATCAATCGGACTGCAAAAACTTTCTGCAATTCCCCTGATGGTATTGTTCCCGATTATCAGGAGCCAATGAAAGAAGAAATAACACCTGCACTTATGCTGTTTTTGTGACAAGTCCCAAATCTTCAATACGGTAAATGATTGGTGTAAGTGGGAATTGTGAGCTGGGCACTTCTCATATTGATGGGTAGCGCAACCCTGAGTGCACACAACCCTTATTCTAACCTCTTCGAGTAACTATATTGTATTCCCCCAGGCGACCGGAGGTTTCATAAGCGAGGTTTTGCTGCCCTCATCCCCTGTGCAACATACAAAACTTTGGAGCTGTATGATACCTCGCAGTTGTGTCTATCATTTTCCGAACTCGAATTCGAACTCAAAACAGGGATCTGCTAAGAGTGTCCTGTGGAAGAAGAAAAAGTCTGTCGAACTCTTGGCGCCAGGCTCGAGCAAACTCCGTTCTCTGAGCGGCCCAGAAGGCCCTGGAGCCAATCAACAGGCATGCCCACAAGCCCCGAATACGTTGAGTACGGCACTTCCCTCAAACTCATACGGCACTGGTACTGTACCATAATCTGGTGAAAGTCGGATTGGCGCTGTTAATTCAGATTTCATTGGCGCTAGTGAGGATTCTCTTAAACCTGTCCAACCACCACCGCCTATATGTTTAAGCTGTTGCGAATTTGCCTTCTTCGTGCCCTCCTGTTGGCTCGGTTGCCTTAGTTTCGCTTTAGCTCCAATCCGGCTTCCACCAGATTATACGGGTACTCGAGTACAGGCGACAATGCAGGCAAGGTTTGGCTGCACAGCGAGTTCCCCGAGTTTTTACTGCTACTCAACTAAGGTATTCGGAGGCGCCCTCACAGGCACGTCCCTGCCGGTACTGCCGTTACGCAGCGCCTTTGAAATCGGACAGACAGAAATACCTGTAGATATGCTGGACGTTTCTCACTTCTCAAGTCTACTTTGCCCGCAGCATCCAGCGTCTGAACTATTTTCAAAGCGCACCCTACAATCGCAAACAATGAGCCCATTTTCCTTCAAAATTTTCGCAATCATCCTCCTCGGACGACTTGCTGTGGCATATCCTCACGGTGCTGGCGGAGGTGCTTTGTCGCCCTCACCGACTCACAGCTCAAATATACAGCCGGGGAGCGCGGGCGGATCTCCTGTGCCGGATACTGAAAGACTGCCGGGTAAGCTCATAGCGAGACTTATCTTCCTCAATTGCTAATTTATAGATTAAAGACACGTTGAAAAACGTAATACCACGTGGCTCCCCAAGCTCAGTTGTTGGATCCGGAGAGGCAATTCCCGAGTTGAACCTAAAGGTAGACAACGTTCCGCAGAACAACTCGACCCCGACATGTACCCAGAGCCCAGGAACTCAGAACACAGAAGTTCCAACAATACAGGGCGTGTATGGTGCGTGAGGATTTCCCACCCCCCTTCCCTCCCCGACTAGGCTCATCCGTTCTTTCTGAGGTAGACTGCTTTGCCTATGTACGGAGTTCAAACTTACTCAAATACCCCATAATGTGGCTATTCTTCGGCTCAGTTATCCTTCTAAGCATAAAAGGGCTACGCTGCGCCTCACGCGAATTTTTGGATATTAAAAACTGCTGGACCCGGCGGGACCGGGGCGTGGGAGGCCCAAAGGAAAAGGAGATACATCAACTCAAAGAGAAACTCCAAGATGAAGGTTGGCTAGTTCCTTTTATGTCTACTGTATTATTATTGCATGCCTCCTACGACTATTAGAGTGCTTCTGGAGTTCCGTTTGGGTTGTTTACAGGAAAATTTTAAGTTGGCCAAGATAGCGACACCATCCCCTGAGGGGTACAGCGCTGCCTGGGGGGCTGGGCTGGTTGAATTTCTATCTTGTCTCACTTCAGAGCTAAAGTTTCTGAGATTCCTGAGAACACAGACCTATTTTGCCTAGGTATTGCCTTGGGTGGAATAGCCCCTGGACCGTGCTGAACTTAAAAATTTCCTGAAAGCAATCCAAACGGGACTCCAGAAGCACTCTATTGTCAAAGTCGTACTTAGGCGCAGGTTAAGGGGCCCACTTCTGGTTCTGGGGGTGCGTTAAGTCGGGCGACACTCGGATGGTAACCCATCCATGGTGTAGCAGGTTGGGATATGTAGGGTGTTGGAACTCAAAGTAAATGTGTTTAGGGGGGCTCTTTTTGTATGTGGGAAGAAGTCTAGCGACACTTATAAAACCTAATTATTTAAATTGTCCTGGATAAACCTGACTGGTGTCCTTTAGAATCGGGTGCGAACTCGGACACCCGCGGTGCCCCGCCCGACCTCCCCGAGCACCGGAGCACGAGCACGAGTACTCGAGTACAGTACCGGGACAACGGGGGGAGGGGTACGAGGAATAGCCTTACCAAATCTGACGTTTTTCTACTACTCGGGTATTACGAGCGATGGGCCACTCGCGTGGACGGGTCAGTCGCGTACTTACTTGGCGGAGGGGTGATTATTAGATAAGATTAAAAGCAGAAACGACCAACAAAAAACCTGACCCCCGGAGGGCCTGAGAAGAAGAGAAAAGTTGACAATAGTCTACCGTAAAAACTTGAATAATTGGACGGTGTGCTATGTCGTTGGACTTTCCTCTCCTAGTATGGTCAAGAATTTTTTTTTTTTTTTTCTGTCTCAGAAGGGGGAAAGGGGCCGTGTTTTTGCTGTGTTTTTTGCCCCCTTTCCAGAGAAGGGAATTCCGGACTACCGTACATAGCACACCGTCCAATTATTCAAGTTTTTACGATATTCCTTTTCAGTTTTGTTTTTAGGTGACCATCTTGTTGCCAAGCAAGCGAGATCCGTCTGCGCGAGTGGCCCATCCCTCTCAATAAGCGTTTTGGCCACTGTCCTGGGGAGAAAATTCGCGCTCAAAATTCGACTTGAGCTATTCCTTACATAGTAAGGAAGAGTTGATACACTCCCTCTTCGGTTTAGCCTTCCACTAGCTTATTGCCCAGAACTCAAAATTTGAACTCGGATTTTCACTTCCAAGGGGTGGCCAAAACGCTCTAATAGGTAAGTGATGAGACGGACAGGAGTTCCCGAGTCCGGGCGCCCGATACCGTAGAGGTAAAGAATGATTGAATTTGGTAGGAATAATGCGAGGAAGGGTAAGAAGCTTTGACATCTTGACCCTCTAATCACTTACCTGTATGCCCAAGTATGTTTCTGGTGAACCGTTCGCTGTCCCTACGAGCTAAATCCCACCACATTCGCCTTCCTTTCCTCCCTTCTCCCCTCTTCTCTAGTCGTCATAAGGCTTATTGGGCAAGCTGCGGTCTCCAGGTCAACCTTATGCGGAGCTCTGATCCAAGTTAGAGCCATCGGTTCTCGCATTGTACCGGTAGTCGAGTACTCGAGTACTAGAGTACAGGATCAGCAGTGATATTGGTCGAGCCAAACCTCAATTTCTCAGCGACCTATCATAGGAGCAATCGATCCTCCTACATAGAAGCCAGTCATATCTTTTTTTTTTCTTTTTTCCGAGGCGTTCTGGGTGGAGTCTCACGATGTCCAGGGTTGCGCCAAGAACGAACCAGGAGCTCCGCTTGCCCCAATCCGCTTATCGAACAGCGAATGGCGCTTGCGCCCCACCAATTGTAAGCCCCTCTCCAACCCCCATCACACCTTGTTGAAGGCTAACTTAGGCAGGCAAATAACTTGCTCGTAGTCTAATGTCGAAGCGTCTTTTTTTTAAAAAAAGAAAAGGACTGTTATTGCATAATCTGCCTCAAAAATCCGACCCTTTTTCTTGAACCTGGGTGGCAGCCTATGCAATAGCTGTTCTTTTAAAAAATGCCTCCACACTACGAGTATCACAGCACAATTTCGCCACCATCGGCCCTCAGCGCGAAATTCCCATTATATAAAGGAATTACCTTCAATGCAATGCCCTAGCCGTCTTCAAGTCGAGCCTGCAAACACAGTGCATCCCTACTAGCCGGCCTTCATCGTGAGGTCCCCCAGGAAGGACGACGCAGGGCTGGGAGCTCCAGAGATCCTGAGCACTGAGAACTGCCCCCAGGCATACTCCCTCCGCCTTCCTCACTAGCAGCAGACTGGGAGTTGATCCGAGTGGCCTTCTTTGCCTACAGGTGTCAGTCAACTTGCTATCAAGCCTTTCTTATAGAGACCGGGATCAGCGGAGTTGATTAAGTTATCAATATAATGTCACGAATACGGGTGGGACATCGGCCGGTTGTCTGGAGAGAGAAACAAAACCAGAAGAGAAAAGCTAGGGGCTTTCCGTTTAACCTCCTTTAATGGGAAAGGAATAGGTAGCTCACATCTACTTACCGTACCTAGAACAAATTACAGTAGAAACTGGGCAAATTGGGTATCAGCGATCGGGCCCTTAGCTCTCGCAAGTGACAAAACACCTCGAGAGGGAACAGTGTTTTCCAGACAAGGTACAGTATAGCTTAGGGAGGCTGATCTTGCCGAATCTCATTAACTGGTATTGGTTATTGTATTAACCTGCTCTGCTAAAGCCAATTATTCTTTAGTATCACTATCCCGCCCAGATCTGCGATACCAAATTTACCCAGTTTATGGTAATCGAGAGGAAAGTTCCCCTCTTAAGCTCAAAAAAACTAATTATGACCACTCCATGATTAGACGGCCTCCAAGGCCGCCCGACCAGATGCTAGTTGGTGGGTTTTGTATGAAGAAGCGATCAGTGATCAGTACAGCAGCCACAATTCACAAGTAAACCACTCGAAGATTTCATATTTGGGTTTAGCTGTCCGGGCGAGGAGGTTGCCTAGGAAGCCCGCCTACTTAGCAGAGCCTGTAAGAAATAATTAGTCGAGAAAGGCCCCACTACCCATAGTTGTGCCCGAGTAGACTACTGGCTAAAGAGCGTGGTAGGAAACTTCACCGACAAGATAGCAAATTTAGTTGCAGCCGCCCAGAGTAAAATCCTGTTTAATCACTAGACTGGCGCCTTTAGCTCTTCTAGATGGGACATACCCTGTCACGCTCTTTACTAGGGACTTTGCTCTTTCGCATTCAGTCAAATCCTAGCAATCCCGTTGGTCAGCCACCACATTAGCCTCACATCCAGAGTCTGCGCAAAGTCTCTAATACCGGTATATTATGGATGCAAAAATCGGAAAACCTGTGGTGGCAAACCAGGGATTTCTGTTAATCGATAGATGAAACTCGGCGAAAGCAACACATGGCCGCCGAACTGACTGGTTGCACTTGTGTCTACCACTCTATTGCGTGAACTTTGAAGATTCTGAAGAGCTTCTAGGAGCGTCAACTCATGTCTCTAAAGCCAATTCGTACGGTGCAGTGACTAGTTTTAGTTATTGGCCCAGAATATCTTATCATTGGTGAGATGTGGGGTTTAGTATCCATTCTGAGCTGTCTATGTCTGTCAGAGCCTGTTATCCCCACTTATTGCTTGCTCACTTTCCCCCCTACGATCTTGCTGATCATTTTTCCCAATTTTTACATCCATGCCCTAGTACACGTGTTCTGCATGAACTAGACTTCAGCCAAGTCTACTTAAGTTAGAGAGCCTTTCGAAGGTCATCTAGGCTTCCCAGCACCCCGTAATGCAAGCAAGAAATACTGAGGGATATTCGCCACGACCTGACCCTAGTCTTCCATTCCGAGTTCAAGCGTTTGACGCGAGGATTCTTATAGAGAGTCAGTAGCCTATGTGAGGGCCCCCTCGCCTCGAAGAGAGCCCTTGGGCTCGCTGTCCTCCAGGAACTCGAGGGGTTCGCGTCTTGTGCCAAAAGCTACCCATGGGGCTCCTATACAGCGCTCAGGATCATTATACAGCTAGAGAAAGCAAAGCATCAACGCCTGGTTATCCTTTCCTCCTCTTCGCCCTACCTTCGAAACGAATAAAAAGTGTTAACCAGGTGCCGATGTTCGAAAATCTGAATTAAGGATGTCGAAGGAGATCTCAAGAACCACCACCGCTACTTATAGGAAAAAAAGACTACTAGTCAATATTTAGGAACAAGTTATGAATGAAGAAACATGTGACTCCACGTTCCCTCAGAAGCTTCAATCTATCCTCAGGCTTCCCTCCCCCCACTACCTCTTAGTTGGCAATCCTGAGATATGATACTGAACTCCCAGATCCCATCGTGGAACAAAAAGGGAACAGCCCAACCCTCCTAGCGACAACCCAAAAACTCCCACCTGCGAAAAAAAAACTCAACCGTTCATCCATCCTAAGCACGTAAACAATGGCTCCAAATCCAAAATCCCTGAAAACTCCCGAGTGACATATTGTGACAATATCTACCATTAAATCTCAAAATCTCCAAAACCGGCTACATGCCATAATAGGCTTAGAGTTAAGTTATCCCAGCTAAACGGATGTCAAACTTCACATCACACAAAACAAAGTGCAAGCCACTTCGCCATCGCAACTCTTGGCGCCGCGCCACGCAACCCATCACATCAAATCCTTATCATGCCACGCCACACCGCGCCCGAGTTACAGCTGGCGACTTCCAGAACAGCGCAAGGCAAGATGCCAGCAACAGAAACCAGGCAACCTCGATCGCCGGGCCTGGGGGATGACGGTGACGAGCAGGTATGATACCTACCCGCACATGATTGATTGCCTCAGCGCCTAGGCAGTTAGACAACGCTTCAGGGCGAAATGTGTGTGAAAGAAAGAAAAAAAGATATGTCGGAGGAAAAAAAAAGAAAGAGAGAGAGAGAGGGGAAAAAACAGGCGGAATCGTTTTAAATCTATTCTGCTCATAAAGAAAGTGGCGGAGTATGATGTGGAAGAAAGGAAAAGCCTGTTATGTGGGTATCCATATCCATCCATCCAGGCTAAAATTCAATAACTTAAAGAGCATGAAGAGGACAATGCCGCCGACAGGATAATGTCGCACATGGCAAATCTGGTTGCAACAACGAAGAGTAAATCCTGTTTACTTACTAATATAATACCTTTAGAGATGCGACATTATCCTATCGGCGACATTGCCCTGTCATGCTTTTTGGAGAAAATTTCTCCCATCTTTTTTCGTCAGTCAGAGGCGAGTGGGTGGTGTACGGTATGTAGAACTATAGTCTTGGCGTGTGGGATTGAATAAGAAGATGCCTGAAAAAAAAGGTTTATCATCGGCATTGGAAGTGTAGAGATTTAGATACTGTACCGTTCGGGTAGCTGCGCTTTGAGTAACTTAAACACTTTATAGTGGCGAGAACTCTTTGGTCACGATAACGGTTTTTTTTTTGGGGGGGCGGCAACGGTGGCGAAGGGTGTTTTTCCCTGGAGGGGATTGTTAACTCATTTGGGCGTGTGGGTCATAAGCCCTTTCTGTTTTCGCGAGCGAGTGATAGTTGGAGATTGGGCGGGTTTCGGCGATCTTCGTGGACATCTATTGTAGAGGCCGGCCTCCCTTGATCACGAGTTATTCTTGCCTAGAGGGCGTTTCCTTCTCGGGGGGATTTCCGCATCTGAATTTTGTGATAGCAGGACTGGTGGGGATAGTGGGTTTCAAGAGCTTTACGATACCCAAGCTGTGATAGCCTGTATTATACCCGCGGTAAGTAAGAAGCATCCCGAAAACAGGGGCCGTGGGTTTGCACGGGTGTTCAAATACGATACCGGTATATAAATTTCTACCATATGCTTTGCAGGACAGAGCAAGGAATTCTACTACGGTGATTTGCGTCAGTAAATCCATCGTCCCCGTCAAATACACCAGTGGAATAGGGAAGCTGTCAAGCTGATATTCAACGTTTATCTCACCCCCAAGAAAAGCCCATGGTTCGTTCTATCATACCAGTTCCGGTACTGCACGGGGCATCACGCAATCCCTTATCGCATGGCAGTTCCAACCGTCAAGGGTCCCCGCCAAAGTCTAATCCAACCTCCCCGCCCCCGACTGCCCCCCACACCGCCAATAGTCTATGCTCACTTTGATCTCAGCAGGAGTGCGCTCCCACCCCACATAAAGTAAGCGGTCAAATGCAAGCAGGGCTCGACCTTCCCCACCATATTCCCCACCGTACCCAGCTCTAAATGCACATATAGGTAGACTGCGCTACCATATGCACAAAACGTCTGTACGGAAAACCCAATCGCGAGAAGCTCCCCCTGGTAACACGAACGGCACAATATCCTCAGCGGACGAACCTCAGGCCGAGTAAGCGGGGCTGGGCATTCGTATGATATGTATGTGACATCCCTCTCGTATCGGTATGATATTAATCTGCTCACATTCTAGTAGTTTCACCTTCTTTAGACCAACCTCTGTTCTTCACCATCTCGTGTCCTGTGCATTGTTTCAAATTAGATTATCATTATTATTATTATACGACACCTCGTCAGGCAGTCGATTATAGATTATAAGTAGCGTAATAGTATGATAGATAGTGTATAGGAAAATCTATCCCAAGTGTATCCCAGGAAAGCAATATAAACCCAATCAAAAATTTAAAAAAAAAAACACCAAAACACCAAAACGCCGGTTTAACCCCATCTGCACCTCCTATCCCTCCATCCTAGCCCAGTCCATGGAGGACCCTAGACTTTCATACCCCACAAAACCCTAAACAAGACTCGTAGCCTCCCCTCCGTGCTTCCAACCTCGCCCTATCCGCATCAAGCCCACCCCAACCCTCCCTCCTTCCCTCCACCTCATCTTCCGACTCCTCCTCAGAAACATCGGCAAAATACCCGCTATCCTCACTCCCAATACTCCCATATCCCCACCCACCACCATACCCCTCACCATCGACGTCCCGCTTTGGCCTCTGTCCCACAAAGTGAGCCCAGAAATCGATCAGCGGCCTGAATATTGTCGAGCACATCTTGCTGCATGAACGAGAAGAAGAAGAAGCAAAGTGTAGCAAAAAGGAATACGGGAACGTTGGCAGACTGATGAATGAATGGACGGGTGGGTGGGGACTATTTAGAGAAATCGGAAGCTGGAAAAAAGAGAGGGTGTATGATAGGTAGACACCAGGACAACAGGTGAAATCCCCGCGTGCGTTATTGACTCACGAAACGTGATACGCGCGCGTACACGTGATCCTTTCGTGCCGTGAGTTGCATGGCTTGCTGAGAATCCGGGATCATTTGTTCGCCTGGAGATGGAGGGGTGGGTTAGGTTAGGTAGCAAGAAGGGGTCGGATTGCGCCGGTAAGTCAGGTTGGAGGTTAGGTCTTTTTTTACTCCGGGGGGATTGCGGTGGGTGATAAATAGGTCGGGTTTTCGGGTGGGATGAGTTTCGGTGTCAGGAGCTCTGCTTGATGAGCAAGGAGCAAGGCAGAGCATTGCACTCGAGTATAGACAGTCAGGGCTGATCATAATAATGTTGTCAGCCGAGTGCCCAGCTCGATCCAGCCCATCTCCAAGTTTTCCCCGTCTGATGCTCTAATCTAGCGGTCCTCATACCAACACTATTCTGTGAATTAAATAAGCTCTGGGGTGGGGGAATGTGCAAATTCCTGTGGAGTCAAGGAGGTTGATTAGGCGAGCAGTGGATGAGTCTCATTCAGGGCGAAGCTTAATGCTCGACATTTCGGTATCATGAATCCGGCCTCGCAAGTGTCGACGCTGTGGCAAGGAAGACTCGAGGAAGGAGGGAGAGAGCGAAGGAGGCGAACACGGGAAATGGCGATGCTTCAAACTCGTGATCCATCTGTCTCTAGCCCTTTCGCTGCCTCTTTCAATCCATCATCATTACCACATCATGTTTCCAACGATTCCAAGATCTCGATTCTATTCGGCGCATACAGAACCATAATTATGTACCTGTACGACGCACCAATAGCAGCAGAGAACCTGGGGCAAAGAGGCGCAAGACAAGGTGTGAGAGACCCAGTACCGTATCAGCGTACCGTATCGGGGTTGAATAAATTTTAGAACAGGTGTGACGCCAACCACACCCCTTCCCTTCACACACACCTCTTCCCCCAACCAGCACACAACAACGTGGAGCATAGCCAACAGCGAAAATAGGATGGAGGAAAAATAATTTACTTCCGGGTCAGCAAGCAGTCACCGAGTCTGGACCACCCCCAACCGGACCGCCAATGCCATTCTCGTATCATTTGCACACTCGTACAAATACCCAAACTCTCCCCAACCTTCCCCATTACCGATAGACCAAAGTTCTGACTGCATTTCTTCAAGAGCCCTCCTAGGCACTCCTCACTTCACACTCTCAACAACTCAGACTACCGTCTTCACACTTCACACCCACACACAAACCACAACCTCACACATTCAAGAACTCTCTCCAAAGCTACCACCACTCGCGCTTTCCTCCCACAAATCAATCACTCCTCCAAATATGGCCGGAATCCTCAGCTTCCCCTCCCCACCGCTCACTCCTGCTAGCAGCGGCTCAATATCAAACAACAGCACCAGCAGCACTAGCAGCAGCGCAGGAAGACGTCGCAAGTACTGCAGCACCCGCGTAATACCTTCGCTCCAACGACACGAGACGATGCTGTTCGGCTCCCTCCAACCCGTCGCTTGTCAGTCGCAAGAGAACGCCCCAATGTACTTTTGCGAGGACGAGGACGTGGTGGACATGGCTCTGGCAAGCCTTAGCAGCAGCAGCATGAACTCGTCGCAGGAGAGTATCTCATTTCTAGAGGGTTGAAGTGGGTTTCCCCTCCCGCAAACACGCGTTTCCTCTTCCACCCATTTGATGATGGGTGGGTGGTGGATTTCGCGTTAAACGGCTTGGGTTGGATATGGATAACGTACTCTATGGATATGGAAATGAGTAGGCCCCCGCCTTTTTTGGCGGCGGCGGTTGTGGGCCTTGGGGGGATCAAAGCCTTTTTTATCACTGTCAACGATTAAGAAAGAGGACGACAGTCGAATTACGGTATACCATTGCTTCGAAATCGTGTACTGGCAATCGATTGCTCTACTCTACCTCCAATAATCACAACCTTCTTCCCCACCCGCCTGGCCACCCAACTCTCTCGCTCCCCCGCCAGGACACGCAAGCAAGCAAGCTCTCCTCCTCGCCTCACTTCATGCCCCGCGCATGTTCCCGCCACCCCGCCACCTCAACCGCCACCGCCTCAATTCACCCGCCCTCGATTTATTTATTTTTACCCTTCGCACGCATAGCAGGGTGTAAATGGCTCATATCATGTACTATATTTTTCTCCTAAACTTTGTATCGCATTCATACCCGGTAGATGGATGAGGTTTTTTTCTTTTTCTTTCTAAGACGGATGGATGGGCGGATGGACAATCTAGATGGGGCTTTTTCCTTTGCAAGATACTGTATCAACCTCGTTTTTGTTTTGTTTTTTCTTTCTCTCTCTCTTTTGTATTGCTTTTACTGTATTTCGTTTCGTTATGTATCGTATGGGTGGGCTTGTATGAGTAGGAGTTATTTTATTCTATTTCCTTTTTTTCTCTTTTCTTTCCCTTTTTCTTTTGGGTGGTATTTTGCCTTTTCGATTAGGGGATTTAGAATTCATTATTCTGACTTATCAATATTAGTCTATCCACAAGTATCATATTTATGCTACGACAATAGCAATCTTTTTTTCTTTTTTTCTTTTCTTTTTCAATGTAAGTATTATCCAACCGTATGATACCGGTACCATATCGGTATTCTTGTCACGATGTGGACACAAAATATTACGATCCTTCCCTCCCCCACGAAAAGACCGCGCTCCTTTGGGGCTCCTCCCACTTCTGCCCGTCAGCCGGTCGCCTTATCAATCCTCGTGACGGGTGAGCTGTTATGATATCGTGCCTTTCCTCCTTCTGTCTCACACGCTGGCTGCCCTTCTGCGTTGCCCCTGCCAACGTTGCGCATGACTCACAGGACTTTGTGAACAGGGGGGGGGGCTGTGCAAGAGTGACTTTTCGAGTGATACAATGTGGACCGGTCGGGTAGCCAGCCGGATTAATTATTCTTCCGCGTGATGGGTGGGCTGGGATGAGCGATGACGATGGGGGGGGGCACCGGATTAAATTTGGGGAGAGCTGTCTGACGATGCGAAGTGAATGACGAGCTTAGACACCTGGCGTGGTAGGCCACCGGTCGGAGCTGCCAACAATACTCCAATTGAACCATACTGTGCTGTACTGTGCTTGTACTAGTACAGTGAGGGCGGTGTGAGCCGGTTTTCGCAGGCTCCAGCTACCGCCCCTGAAAGAATACCATACGAATGAGAAAGAAGGGAAAAAACCTCCGGGACCCTTACAGCAATCAGCGCATTATAGCGATCCGTACCGGCCCTCCCTTTCCCTTCTTCCGCTCTCTCTCTCTATCTCTCTCTCGAAAAAAACCCCTGAGCCCTGACTCACTCCCGCGCGCAACACTCCACACAAAGTCCAAGTCTCACACGTGGGGGGGGCAGTGCATCCGACTTGACCTCGCGTTGTGAAAGCGCCCGGAAATAAGTTAACGCGACAAATCCGATCGATGGGCACGAATTAGTTTTTCCGCGGCTGGATCTTCTTCTAACTTTAGTTCCTGCGTAATACGGGCTCAGTTCAGGGGGAGCAAGCAACAGCGACAATGCGAAATTCGAGGGGTGAGAAGCGAAAGTGAAAGGGGAAAAGGGGTTTTGGTTTTGTGACTGTGTGGAGGTTGTTGGGGTTGGTATGGTGCCTGATCGACGGGGAAGGTGCGATCTTGTGTTACATTGGTGGGGTCATGGTCCCCCGGGGGAGGGGGGGACGTTCGGAGGGTTGGGTTGGTTGGTTGGGTTAAGCTTATTGGGGGATGCAGAGTGAGGAGGGGTGCAGATGGCATGATACTCGCTTGGGAGTGGAGAGGAGGACAGTTTCTGTGGGGGGGGGGGGTGGGGGATGTAGTAGATGGACGGTGGGGCCAAGACTGATGCGCTGCGGGGACAGGGGGAGGGTTAATATCACTAGGGAGGATGAGGCTCATTGGGTTGTGTATAAGCGCACGTAGAGTGCTATTTGGGCTCCCGGATACCGGCATACAGGTATTATTATACTTCTATTGCATTCAGAATAGGTCGCTGTTTCAATGGGGTTATTGATATCTCTTGCTATTCCATCCTAGACATCATCTACCCCACTAACCGTTAGCTTCCCATCCTTCCCCCTTTCTCTAATTTCGAGCCTTAAATATTGACCCCATTGTATGGATGTTTATCAAGATCAAAAACGGTCTTAACAAGAACACCCCAAACAATCGGTCAAACACTCCAACCACCTACCCCCTAGCCACAATAGCTCATAGCCAACAGCAGCCTAATGCCAACGCACCCCCCCCCCCAGAATTGGCGTCGATGGTACCCATGATAGCGCAGTACAACAGCTATAAGCTCGGGGTATGCGCGTGTGATTCTTTATGTGCGATTAGCGCACTGTTGCCCGAGCCAAGGTTGGCCTTGGCTATGGCAAGTGTATTGGAGCATAGTTGGCAGCGGAGTGGCTCTATCAACGGGAGTACCTCCGTGAGAACCTTGCTGTAGCAGAGCCTTCCAGGAAAGAAAGCGAGGAGTCTGGGTAGGTGTGGAGATACGTGGGAGATGTGGCGTTGCGCGTTGGCAAAAATGTGATGAGGTAGGTAGGAAGAGCAGTGGGCTGGCAGGCGTTAGTGAGCTATTTGCTGGACAAATGTGCCAAACAACTTCCACCAACCATGTGCATCAGAAAACTCTATTTTTCGGGCTGCCGCTTGCTTTTGGGGGTCCTTCCAGAGTGCAGGGTATAGGGATGCTTTTTTTTTTTTTGTATGATAGCTTTATGGCATGATATTACGTGTGATTGCGTGGACGAGTGACAGAGCATGATTGTAAGTTATCATTATCTGGATGTGACGTGATAAGAGAAAGCTAAGCTAGAGCCTATCAAGTAACTAACAGTGAAACAATGGGCATCGTTGGGCAGCCCATCCACCAAGGTTTTGCTCCTTGGCCAGAAGGAGTTTATTAAAGAAGATATCCATGAGGGTCAGGTAAAACAAATCTCGCCACCATCCTGACCATGGGAATGGAACAGGGAATCAGATTATGTACCTTATGCATCGCTGGCGCTGCCCCTCTTAGGGGGCCCACCACCACCTCCACGGCCTCTGCCGCCTCTGAAACCACCTCCACCCCTACCCCCACCGTTTCTCCGACCCTTCTGCTGCGAGTCACCCGCTGGTGCCGTAGGCACACCCGCCAGAGCCATGGCGGCCTGTGCTGCGGCTGATACAGCGCCGCTTCGCGGTGGTCCCCCACCCCTTCGGCGTCCATTGCCCTTTGGAGCTGTAGGCACGCCCTCTCCACCGGGCCCAGCGATGCTTGATGCAGGACCCGTCGGTGGTGCCGATCCAGCTGCAGAGCTTTCTCTTTTGAGTAGACTCGGTGCTGCTGGTGGTGATTCGGTAATCGGTGTCGGCGCCGAAGGCGTGGACACGTTTGAAGGCAACTTCTTCAGGATAGCCACTGGTGCCACTGGCGGCGATGCGGGCCCAGGTGTAGTTGTAGATGAATTAGAAGCAATACTGTCTTGGCGCTCCGGGCGGCGGCCACCGTTGCCACGCCCACCACGCCGTCTGGGCCGTGCGGGTGATTGTGGTTCCGGACTCACAGGCGTCGGAGGTGTGACGGTGGCTGCTGGGGTACCATCAGTGGTGCTGCTTGGTGTTTCGATCGTGGCAGGTGCTTTTGCAGAGTTGCGGGAACGTCTAGTGGAGGGAGTGATGCCAAGGTCGCGTTGAAGAATTGCTGCAACACTGGAAACAGCCCCTCTATCTCTGCGGCGTTCACGGCCCTTTTCCTTTTCCTGGGATTGTCCTTTCTCTGACCTCGAACTGTTTCCAGCAAGGTTACTCCCTTGCCTCGCCAGCGTTCCTGGTTGGCCTGAGTTTTGTCTGGAGAGGCTGCCAGTTAAACCGGAATTTTGTCTTGATAGAGTACCAGAAATGCCGGTATTCTGTCGCGATAAGACGGTAGTATTGGTACTCTGCCGAGACAACTGGCCTCCGATGGAGTTCTCACGCTTCAAGATGGTGGTAGCTTCCATATCAATGGCCTGGACTGCTTGCTTAATGGCCCATTCCTCTTTTTCTTCAATACGAGACTCCCTCTCCTTGCCCTTGGCGCGAGATTTCTCGAGTCTCCGCTTTTCACGTTTTGTAGACGAAGATTCTTTATTCGACTTTTCAGTTCTAAGACTTGCTTTGCTCGAACTAGATTTATCCGAGCTTCCATTCTTATGCGTTCGGAGATATTCGATTAGTGGAGTCGTCTTTGGTTTATCAACCTTCTCGACTAGAGGCAAAGGAACTGATAGTGGATCGTTCGGTGGTATAGTAGTTGGCACACCCGCCGTTTCGCCGGGATGAATGCTGGCAGACGTATCGGTGGCAGTTCCATCGGCCGTGGGGGTAGGTGTAGAAGCAGCCTTTAATGATGTCACGAATGCAATGAAATCAGGGTCGGATTCAATAGTGCCGGCACGGGCATCAGTACGTCCCGATTTCTTTGGAGCTTTCTGGAATGGAGAGTATTCCATTTGAGGGTTTGTAGTGTTCCCCTTGCTATCGGTAAAAGGGCCGTGCAAACGCAGTCCCTCGCTAAGGGCTGTGATTTGTAGAGGGGTTTTGAACCTGATGACACATCGGGAATCTTTGGGCGCTTTCGTACGTCTAAGTTGTGGAAAAGTGAGTTTGGTACATGAGAGAAAGCGGGTGGGAGGGGAGCATACTCCTCGGGTATCTTTCCTTGAATCCAAGCAGCCCATTCTACAGTTTCCTCATTTATGTATTCGGCCATTGCACTCTTGAATTCGTCCTCTCTTATCAAACTTGGGAGATGGCGAACAACAACTTTGAGACGAATTGTGGCGGGATTGTTACCAGAGCTGGCCTTAAGGAGGGGCCCACCGCCACGGGGCTTCGCTTTCGCGATGGTAGGCGAAGGGGAAGCCATTTTAATTTCTGGGAGTAAAGTTAGGTGAAACTGTAGAGAAAGAAGGGAATGAGGCACCGACTGTAGATGAAGGAGAGAGAGAGATGGGAGGGAGAGGAGGAGGAGGTGATAAAAGGAGGCGATATGTATGGCGGGCTGCGTACGCTCTCTGGTAGTGATGAAAACAAAAATTGGTTATAGCGGAGGGTTTGTCGGGGGCTTTTGCGTGCGTAATTCTGAATGGTATGCTTATATAATCAAGTAACTTGAGAAGGTTAGCCTACCCATTCTTGGGGGACTATCAAACCCAATGAGGGAAATGAAAGCGTGAGAGGACAATGTCGCCGCATGCTGATGCTTGGATGGGGTAAGATATGGGTAGTAACTGTCAATAGAAAAGTTTCTACTATCATACTAATGTCGTGATAGAATATAATTCACAAATACCCAAAAAGCACCATACTCTGCTTGCTCTCGCACCTAAAAAGCAAGCGATAGGGGCCTTTAGGTATCTCCTATGCCCGCATTTACAGTCACACCCCCCGCCATCCTAGTTCTCAATAATTCCGATATTCTTCTGTCCCATATAATCTCCGAGAGTTAGATATTTGTACCAAAACCCGACCTGTTGTCCAAGATTACCTGCTCTCCTGGACAGATCCTTGGGAATTTGGCCCTTCGGGATAGCGGGGTGCAATTGCACATTTATATGTCCTTAGTGTTAGGAATTAGCTCATGCTGCTTAGCATGCCTTGAGTTGGGATTTCATTGTTGCAAAAGCCTAGCTAGAGTTGCGGAAATATCTCCGTTAGTGGGTCGGTTGGACGCAGTGATCCACAGTGCCAAGTGCAGATATTCAAAATGGACTGTATGGAGAGTGGGAGGCTTTACCATACATTTCTTTTGTTCTGTAATTGCAGAATGTGTTTCTCTCTCTGATCACAGGAGCAAGCAAGAGAAAGAGGGGAGTCCCTCGCTTGTTCAAAGGGGGAAGTTACCTCGGAGAGCGAAGTTCCGTTCCTAATTAATTTCTATGATACTCTCGCTCGTTTAAAGGATAAAGCAACCAATGATATATGGCGGGCGTGCTGGATGGGGGAGATCGGAGGATGGGGAGCGTGATGGGGTGATGGGGTGATGGGGCTCTTTTTCCACAACTCCGGCTCGCTTCCAGCTTGGATCTCAGCTGGGATCTCAGCTGTGCTGTGTAAACTCCTTTTCACGCCTCATTTCGTTACCACAGTTACCAGCGATAAACTACATCATCCCCCACAGTCCAGCACAAACATCAACTTCTCTCATCCTTGTCCAGCTGTGCGAGTTTCAGGAATTCTCCGGCCCTTCCGCTCTCCTTATCCGAGCTATTTCCTTTCCTAGATTAGATTTCTGATCTTCTCCCCTTGCCTTGTCAGCATCAAGATCTAATCTAAGCTTCATCTATCCAAATCTTTCCTCTCATCAACATCCAAACCAAACACCCCACACGATTATCCGAACCTATCGCTCTCCGCCTTCCCCTCTTCTATAACGCTACCGATACCCTAATTACCAACCATATCCTTCAAACAGCTCCTTCCGCCTTTCCTCTCGCTCTCAGCCGCTCCTACCGCATCGCCGTCAAGCCCCCCCCTCCCCACCAAAGAGTCATCGCCATCGTCATCATATTCCGCTTCTACGCCCAACAAACTTTCATCACCGAACAGTTCAACTCCTTCGAATACTACGCCATCACCTGCTGCTACGGATATGAGCGTTGGTGAGAAAGGAGGAGGGGCTGCAATGGCTACCGGTGGAGGTCCGGATGAGTGGCTGGAGATGGCCAAGAAATGTAAATACTTAAGCGAAGGTGATATGAAGAGGCTTTGTGAGCTTGTGAAGGAATGCTTAATGGAGGGTTTGTAATATCCTCATCCTCCCTTGTTCTTGTCACTCTTACCCTTGCCTCCTTCCAAAGTCCCGCTGTCCATGACAATGTCATGTAAGTACTTTTTTTAAAAAAAAGATAAAGCGCAAAGGCTGAATTAAGGCTTTGTCTTGATGCACCATCAGAATCAAATATTCAACCGGTATCTACCCCCGTCACCGTTTGCGGTGACATTCACGGCCAATTTTATGACCTTATGGAGTTATTTCAAGTCGGCGGAGGCCTCCCGGATAAGGTGAACTATGTCTTCCTTGGCGATTTTGTCGATAGGGGTTACTTTTCCCTGGAGACCTTCACACTGTTGATGTGCCTGAAAGCCAAGTTTGTTCCCCTCCCCCCCAAAAATCATTCCGGACACCAGGTCTCCTCCGACAAGCGCCGGCCACTGATCACTATTCACCACCAGATATCCAGATCGAATAACTCTAGTTCGCGGCAATCATGAGTCTCGGCAGATTACTCAAGTTTACGGGTTTTACGAAGAGTGTCAGACAAAGTACGGGAATGCGTCTGTATGGAAATCTTGCTGCCAAGTGTTTGACTTTCTTGCCCTTGCCGCTATTATCGACGGTAGCGTTCTTTGTGTGCACGGGGGCCTGAGTCCTGAAATTCGAACCTTGGACCAGATTAGGGTTGTAGCAAGAGCGCAGGAGATTCCTCATGAGGGTGCCTTTTGCGATTTAGTCTGGAGTGATCCGGAAGGTATGTTTGGTTGGGTCGGGTATGGGAGGCTTGCTAATCCTGGCCAAACAGAGGTGGAGACCTGGGCGGTATCGCCTAGAGGCGCTGGATGGCTATTTGGAGATAAAGTAGCGACGGAGGTAAATCTCACTACTTTTTGTTCCTCTTACTAGCTAACACTCATAGTTTAATCACGTCAATGGCCTTACCTTGATAGCTAGGGCCCACCAACTTGTGAACGAAGGATACAAGGCAAGAGCTACCTTAGATGATCCCCTTACCCCCACGAGTTAACTTTCTCTTCTAGTACCACTTTAAAAACAAAGACGTAGTAACAGTATGGTCAGCACCAAACTACTGCTACCGCTGCGGCAATGTAGCAAGCATCATGAAACTAGAACCAGATCTAAACCCAAACTTCACCATATTCAGTGCGGTCCCTGATGACCAAAGGGTCGTACCCGCCGGTAGAGGTGGACGCGGCGAATACTTTCTGTAACGAATTATAGAGCTGGGATTTAACGAAGCGTTACATAAATGCAAAACGGAATAAACAGAATTTGGGCAGGTGGTACGGTACGGTGCTGGGGCTTGGGCTTGTTGGGGTCAATATGGAGGGAGTCTTGCATAATGTGCTTTTTTTCGGCTGGTTTGTCATTTCCACTTCTAGTTACTTCTGGTTACTTCCTTCTTCCTCATTTGCATATCATATGTCACGAATTTGGCGGAGGAATTTGGGAAGCGGTTGGCGGTTGGGTGGTACTATTGAGAAGGTGTGGGGGGGGGATGGGTAGATGGGGTTCTAAGAGAGGGGGGGGTTGTAGAATATCTTTGCTAATTATATTTGGGATGAAGCGTTGGTTGGCTTGAATTCAGATCTCTTTTATTTTCTTTTTCCGTCTCGTAGCATAGGTCGCGAGTGAGGAGTTGTGATTAATTTGTCGCTTTTTTTTTTTTTTTTGGTGAATAGCCTAGGCAAGGGCTTGAGGTTGCGTTTGGAGTGTTTGTTTTACTAGAAGTTGTAGGTTAGGTTGCTGTTTGTGCCAAGCGCGTTACGTCGTGGGGGTATGGTGGTACTGTACTCGAGTACAGCACTCGTGTCACCTAGTCTTGCTCTATGGTTATGGAGCGGGCTTTGGCTTCTTCTACAAAAACCATGACCAGCTTTCTCGAAGGCCTGGGTGGAAGCTTTGGTCACTTGATTTGCTCGGCTATCTATGGTCGTTCTTCCCGTTCTTCCCTTTACGATCAAGTCGAAAGATTCCGAGGGGAAAGGATTACAGAAGCAGGGGATTGGCTCATTGATGCTTTTACTAGAGGAATGGCGGGAAGTCCAGGGAATTGAAGCGATTCACACTTATGGGACATAATTTTGGTGGTTATCCGCCTAAAAGTTCATGGTGCTACGATAGTTGGGAGCTTGTCTGCGGGCCGTTGGGGGTGGCTTTGGGTGTTTGACGAAGGCTTGTTCGGATACACTACCGGTATGGGCTGTTTTAATCGTGGGCTTAGCGGCACTGGTCTACTGTTGGAAGCATTTAGGTAGGAGTTAGAATTTTTTGATCAATGGGTGCTGGGGATGTGGGATTGAGGAGCTGGTATTGGTCAGGATATTTAATAGGGATTTGAATAGAAGTGGTCTTCCAATACGTGAGATTGGATTCATGAGTTTGAGCTCGTGAAGCAGATTATTGGTTTTCTGAAGTTTGGATGTGGTTCCTTGTGCTATTCGGATTGGTGATCAATTCTTTCCTGAATGAGGGTAGGGCTCTACAAGTAACTTGATGTATCATATTATCATATCTAATCTCCCGCCGTTGGATTGGTGGGTGGAATGCTTCTCCTGTGGAGGGTAGTTCGCGGGCCCTATCTCATAATCCGAGTAAACGAATGGCTATCGTAGGCGTCAGATACCCCCCCCCCCCAATCTGGGGGAATTGCCCACCTGCACGTTTCCCCTCGAGAGGCCCCGGTGGCCTTCGGAGGGCTAGGCGATATTATATCAGAGCCACTCACTCAGCCATAAAAACGGGCAAAGGCTAGTTTCACTCCCGTTGAAGCCTACCATAGGCAGAAATGCCTTATAAACTGCGGGGAACTTTTTCAAATACCCAATCGCTTTCAGATGGCTTGTCTGGGGGTAAGCCTCGAGAGGGAGACCCATCCGGCGCCGTACGGTAACCGTGGGCCTTACACCGCCTGTGTAGTACGAGCGCAGTGCTGGACCATAGGGCGCTTGAGTCCCGTAGCAAGTCACTTTGGCCTCCGGCGCCGGCAGTCAACCCCCGGGTCCCAGATCCCGGGGTAATGTACAACTCTGCCATTTCTGGTCTCTCTCGGACCCAGCAGCTATTGAGGGCCTAAGGGAAGGTGGCCTTTGATAGGCCAGGCTCAGGCGGCGTTCCACAGGGTGTCGTGCTCGCCCCACGCCCGTCTTCGCTTAGAAGGCTGGATACCGGTACCTAGAGGGGGCCGTCGCCCTGAACTCCCGGTAACGGCTCCCGAGGAAGGCTGGATGACGTGGGGAGGAGATGCAAGAGATGAACACGTTCGCTTTTTACGTTTTTTTTCCTGGAAAAGGCGAGGGGGTGGGGTGTTGATCAGATGCCCCCGTTTTTTTTTTTTTGAGATCAAAGGCGTAGCCTATGCGGTGGTTTGAGGTGGTTACTGTACTCTCGTAGGTGCATTAATACACTCGAGTATTTTTGTCGAAAAGTGAACGTCAAACTAGGCGCGCTAAGCCTATCCCGGAAGGATTGGAGGCTTGTGATTTGCTGGGAAAATATTTAAAGTGCCTGCAAGTTCTGAGTCACGTGAACACTTGGGGATCTGGGGGGCCCTGACCTTGATATCATAAATCTATCGTTAATCCTAGTTTCCACCAGTTAAAATGCGTCAGGCTCGGTAGACTGCTGCCAAAATCTGGTTTTATTGCGCCTGGCTACCGATTTACAAGTGTTAGGGGAGATGTTTTCGCACAAGCAGGGATTGTTTTTGCGGGTCAACCTGATTTTTGTGCGCAAAACTTTATGCCTGGCTTGCAATTTTGCTGTCTCAAGTGATGTCGGCAGTGCGAGTGCTCGCATGTGCATGTATCTGCTCTGGGGATGTTTTTGCGAAGTGGGGTAGGCATATGTTATTGATTGGGTTTTATCATGCCTAAAGCACATAGTGGTACTGGTGGGGGATGGTCATGAATTGTCACTCCGGGTTTTTCCTGGAAGATTCCTAGGTTGAGCGAGGTGTTTCTCAATGATTTCAAATGCTTTGTCTATATCCTCTGTTTTCGCTTTTAGCTGTGTGTGTCCGGGTGGGGTTATTGGTGGAGGGGTGAGGCCTGAACTTGCAAAATCTGGAGTTTTCTAGGAAGGTGGAGCTCGAAACCTTAACTTAGGCCAGGAGGAAAAAAAAACCCCATTTCGCTTGGGGATTTAACTTGGCCTCCTTCTGTATACTGACAAGCAAGTGGGTAGGTAGGTAGTTTGGTGGCCAATGGAAGAAATGTGTCAATAGACTACTAGCCTAGTGACGAAGAACTGTTCGGAAGATTGAGTGGGGGTTTTGAAAACGTTACTTTCTGTATCGGAGTGTGCATGCGGTTGATGGAAGTGAATGTTTGAAGATCCCCAAATCCCCCTGGTATATAGTTAACTGTATTTCTGCTATTATGTTTCTGGCACGTTAAAAACACACTCGATAAAAGCTGATCCAGATGATTTTGAATCCGGCCAACCTGGATGGAGCAAGAGCCTTCTGGTGTAGCGTCCCTGGGAACTTCTACCACTTTCATTCTATATGAATCTTCTCGGTCGGACGTAGGTATGGAATGCATTAACGGGGTGGCCGAGAGCTTACTGACTTCTAACCAACCATTCGGAAAGCCACCGAGTGATATTTTGTGTATAGAAGAGCAACTAGGGGTTTCCCAATGCTCCCTGTAGTCCTGTCAGTCCAAGGCGGGGCGAGGACGACAAAGGGCGAGACTGCCTCGTTCTTGGATAGGACTGAGTTCCTTGCCCCCATCTTGGACGGGGTGGACGGCCGTCGAAAATTGATTAAAGTGATAAATACTTAGTACTCAAATAAGTTAAGGTCAAAATGTAAATAATATAAAAAAAAAGGGAAAAAAAAGTAGCGCGAGAGCGGTCTATTAGGGGTGGTAGTCGGACTGCCGTTGGACGAGGTGAGTTCTCTCCTTTGTCGTCCCTTCTAGGACGAGGGTAACTGCGAGCACTAGGATTTCTCGCTCCATCAAGTGAGTATTCAAGAAGGTCTAGAATAAATTCCGCCCACCAGAAAAGGGAGCGGCAATGAAGACTACTGGATAAATATATTGTCTAGAATTGGTGTGTGTATGTGTCGATGGGGACTTCAATTGAGAGCAGAAGCTACAGAGTCAGCACTGGTATTTGGTTTTGCGAGGACGCCACACATTTCCCCCAAAGACATACCCAACTGGCTGGTTTGCTAACTTTTTTACCTGAATGGTGGGCTTCGAACCTACACCATTACCAGAGAATCATTCTCATGTGGGATATGATAGCTTGTTTGGTTGTTGGGAGCTATCGGGTGGGAAGGAGTGGAAGCGAGTAGTTCCACAGGTTCAAAAGGAGAGCGGTCACCGGAGAAAGCAAAAGATTTGTATTGCTTATTGAACAAGAAGAGGATTGAGTAAGAAAAGGAAAGAAGAGACAAGACAGAGAAGGAAGAGAAGAGGGGCGAAGATTCTGAGAGGGGAAAGGGGATGACGTAGGTGGTCACGAGGTATCACTCGTAACCACAGCAACAGACAAGAAGAGAGCACGCCCGTGACTACGAGTACAGTTTCCAACATTGGTTTGCCAACATAGCCAAAATGACTGAGCCAAAATCTATGCTATTTCGGTGCCGATCCAAGTCATGGGTTGCTAGATCATCTTATCTCGTGTTGTCTCGCTAGCTTGTGAAGGCCCTGAAAGTCCTCAATCATGTTGAGCCCAGCAGGGGATGCTCGTTTACTCCAAATGTGTTACCCCCTCTGAGAGACATAAAGAAGCTAGGAAGACAAACACTAGACCTTGCTAGGGGGAGCGAGTCTAACGACATAGGGCGTTGCTAGATTATTAGGAGTTTTGCGGTGTTCTCACTTTTTAAACTAGAGTGATTGGGATGCGGGATGGGAGCCCATTCTCGGGAGCCCACAGGTAACCAGATAAGAAACCTTCCAGGGTTTCAACCGAGGTGGGAGTGATAGTAGGCTCTCTGGTAATAGGACGTGGTGCGCTCAATGGTTGTGCCTCCGGAGCAATTTCTAGCCCCGTCACCAAAGATCACTCGCTGAAAAATGGTGTAGGCCCACTTTGCAGTACATCATGCATCCTAATTTCTACAAGCAACGAGGTTAGGCCACAGGGGGAGTATGTATACTATATACTTACCTAGCAGTCTAGAAAGTTATTTAGCTTAGGGGTGGTAAGCAGGAGGAATAATATATGGGGACTCTCACACTGCTTGAGCCCATCACTCACATCATCTGGCATCACTGATATTCTCATACTTTTCATTCGTGATCACTTCTCTTGTGGTCCTTGAGACTTTAGTGTGTTGCACTTCTGCTCGTATACATAATTCTGCCGTTGGTAGAAAAGACCCAGCTTCTGGGGAGAGGGAGATCTGGGACGAACAGGAATCTGACTGCCCAGTTGGATGGCCCGGGCTCTTGGAAACGATCTACAGAACGCAGCTTTGAGTTGATAGCTTATTTCTCTTACTGTGTCAGTACGAGTTACGATCTGATTTGATTTTTGGAAGGTTACCTTGCGCCCCCGTGGGGATATCGAAATAGATATCTGAGGCGGGGGGGAAGGCTGGGTAGTCAGGTACAGGAGCCGCGAGGTAGCCAGGATCGTAGAATTTGTGCCCAGACACGATGGTATCCCAGGGGCGGGCTGCATAATACCCGTTAGGACCTAGAGCATCCCTACACTTATGAAAACAAGTCCCCCTCAAGGATCGAGATAATAAAGGAGGATTGGATAGAAATTAGCAGTAGCCGTACCAGAAACTGAACCCAGACCGCTCTAGATGTTTCGACGCCAATTAAACATCACACAGCCTAAGTTCGAATATCTATCATACAAGTTGTACTCTACCAGAGGGTTCGAGCAATCTATCCAACTTCTCAAATAAAATTCCCTTCAAGAAGCCCTACAATAGCCAATTCTTGAGTGCCTTGAAAACCACACTTGTTCAAGGTCGCGCATACTTGAGGAGTATGGCTACAAAATTATGCTCCCATGGAAAGGGGTAAAAGTGTGTAATTGAGGTTGGCATTTTAGTGTCCTCAAACTCCACGCTCAATTTCATGGTTTTTACGCTCTGACCGGGTGGGCTCAAGGGATCAAGTAGCCAAGCCCATCCATTAATTTGTTATATGTCAGGACACCTAGGTCGCCCTGCGCATGCCCTCTACTCTTAGAGCGTTGGCACTGGGCGGTCGAGAGAATCAAGCGGCCGGGACTGTCCGCGTGGGTTGCATTAGTGATAGACCATGACACTGTAGTGCCCTGCTCTGCCTATAGTAGTAGTTGAGGATGCTAAGCTATTGCATTATTGGTGGTCTATCTGCTACTAGTAGTTCATGTGTGTAGCTGTAGGCTAACTTAGATTACTCATGGGGGCTGGGGGGTGCCAGCATGTCGAGTAAAGTACGGTATAGTATCGGGCTAATACTGCTTATGTTAAAGCAAAAGAAAAAGGGAAGATCATGTCATAGGCTAGATAAAGTAGCGGGCCAAGGGGAGAAAAAGGAACATGACCTCCCCACTAGTAATCTAAATAAATCCCCTGGGCTAGAATCTTTGAGTGCGCTGTGCAGGAATGATTGGATTTCCTTTGTTTCTATTGCCTCTCTCTGCGCGGGCGAACGAGGCTGTACTTGTAGTGCCCTACCAGAATTATAAGATTTTACTTGGGCAAAGCAGAAGGTCTTGATTATGGATTAATTGAACCCGCCAAGTGACATTACTCGGAGTTTAGTGGCGCTGGTGGTGGATAAGGAGATGAGGACGACAAAGCATGTAGCAATACTTTTGGGCATGATATCGTGATAGAAAGATAGGAAGAGGTAAGTTCAGATTCCGACCACTGCTGGTGTGGCGCGTATGTTTGGGAGTTATAGACACTGTTTCTTTTGACTAGGATTGTTTCTCGTCCTCCCACCGGGAGGCCGCGGGGAAGGGGAGGGCTTCTGTGCTATGATGTTAAAAGAAAAAGCCTCTGGTTTGACAGGAAGAATGAGCAACGAACGTCTTGAAGCTAACCGTAAGGAAAAACAGTCTATAGAAAAAAGGGGGTGGGGAGAAATTTCATTATAATGGTACTGCTATCATGGTCAAATTTGATGGCTGCGTAAATCAATGAAACATTCTGCACTAACTCATTCCCGGCGACTCCCCACACACGGGGTATTAGACTACAATGATTAAAGTCGATGGAAAATTGTCCTCCACTTTTCGGGCGGGATGGCAGGGCCGCAATTAGACCAGAAAACGAAGAGCTCGGAGGGAGGTGGGAAGGTGAAAGTGAAAGAAATGCGGGTAGTATCGCAAGACAGAGAAACAGACGTGGCAATGAGGTGGAGGCTGTATGGTACGAGTAGGAGTGCTAAGGGGCTAAGTAGCCGCTAGTCTGCGGTTGGCTAGATGCAAGTTCGAGGAGTAGGGAGGGGTGCTGAGCTTTGAGCCAGATCAAAACCTGGGGAACCCGCTGGAGGGGCGCTGGTCTGGATCGGACGACTCGGGTGAAGAAAGTGTTGTAAACTCATTGCCATCTAAAGGGGAAATTGAATTTCTGCTAGTAGCAGCATCTTCACGACTCCCTTGTGCCCCTCCTTGGCGGCTCTGAAGAGTGGTGTATGGCCGTATCTATCCGGAGTATTGGGATTGATATCCCCTCGTGCCAGTAGCATCCTTACGACTCCTTCATGTCCCTTCGATGCAGCTTCGAAGAGTGGCGTTCGGCCAATGTTATTCGCGATGTTAGGGTTGACATCTCCACGTTCTAGCAGCAGCTTCACGGCTCCTTCCAGCTTCCACAAGGCGGCTCTGAAGAGCGGTGTTTCGCCATCATAATTGGCAGCGTTGGGGTTAGCATCGTTCCGCTCCAGCAGCATCTTCAGGATTCCATCGCATCCTTTCCTGGCGGCTATGAAGAGTGGCGTTTGGTCACATTTATCCGTAGTATTAGGGTTAACATCCGCCCGCCCAAGTAGCATCTTTACGACTCCTTCATGTCCCTCACGGGTGGCTCCGAAGAGTGGTGTTCGGCCGTGTTGATCTGTAGCGTTGGGGTTGACATCGTTCCGCTCTAGCAGCATCTTCACGATTTCCTCGCGCCCCTCCCAGGCTGCTCTGAAGAGTGGCGTTTCACCAGTAACACCGTCCACGGTATCAGGATTGATATCATTCCGTTCTGGCAGAATCTCCGCGACTCCTTTATGTCCCTCCCAGGCGGCCACGTAGAGCGGCGTGGCGCCATCTCCGTCCGCAGTATTCGGGTTGACATCCCATCGCTCCAGCAGCATCTTCACGATTCCATCATGTCCCTTGCAGGTGGCTATGAAGAGTGGCGTTTGACCACCTCCATCAGCAGTGCTGGCGCTGACATCGCCTCGCTCTAGCAGCATCTTAACGACTGCCTCATGCCCACCCGTGACAGCCCAGGAAAGAGGTGTTAAGCCGTTGATCGGGTACGGACCAACGTCCGCTGGCTCTAGCGCCATCTTCACGGTACTGGAAGAACGAATATCCGCCCAGACACCAATGAAAGAACCAATCTCCGGCCTCTAAAAGGAAAATCGAGGTAAGCTAATAAATGGTGTGCGAGTAGTCCGAGCAGTAGCTCGTGTCTGCCTTCTCGCCGAACGTTCAGAATGGGAAAATAGACACAGGTCGTAGCGGCTCACAGGGACTCCCACAAGAAAGAACATAAGAAGGAAGCACAAAAAGCAATCGGTTCTCGCCGTGTTCAGGTTCTTGCCTTCTCGTCCAGAAGGATGTTGTCGTTCTTATCTTCTCTGTCATTCCTACACTCACTCGGGATGTCTTGGGGAAAGCTTAGTCATCAAAGGCTAAGCCAGAATAGTGCGATATTCCTCGCATACAAAAATGATATCATACAGAGTATCGGGCTGCAGGACAGGGACAAAAAGATTCACCCTACACACAATTTTACACCAAATTTAACGAAAAATGGACATTTTCGAACACAACAATTCCCAACACAGTTTGTATTGAAAACACTTCAGATCTTTCCACCAGGTTGGGAACGACTATCTATTCATACTTGTGCTGGTAGAAATGTAAGGAATCAATGTTCAGGCTGCATCTGGTCAGTATGAAAGTGACCGAGATTTTTGTATAGGGCTTTATACAAAAAAGCACATAGCAATGGATACCAGATAGACTACTTAAACAACATTTTCTCCATCACTTTGTAATATTTAAGGATTCTGTAATCCCCTTCATGTTATTTACAGGTTTGCTCATGCATGGACAAATTTTTTTCAGATTCTCATAGACATTGTGCAATGAGAGAGGGTGGCGAAAATGGGCACTTTGTGTAAAAAGGGCATCGGACGAATATTTTTGGCCTACGGTAGTAGTCTACTTTAAATTTAAATGCGTTCTTATTTATTTATGCAACTAAAATAATATCTGATGTTTAATTCTCAGTATTCCGCAATCACCAAGACTTGTGTCTAGTGACCGCATTTTAATTGCCCTGCGAGAATTTGGGCAGAGGCTATGATGGTGTTACCAGGCCCTTGTCTCCGAGAGAGCAGTCCTGGATTTTATGCCTTCGCTTTCATTGGTAGTTTTATGGTGTTGGTGGGGTTAGTCGCCATCATTCTTCGTGCTCAGATGGAGCGAGAATGGAAGTGGACAGGAGGAACGGAAGAGAGGTCGTGAGGTGTGCCAAGGGAATAGCAAGCTAGGATTGGCCAGACGCATTAAAGTTATTTAAGCACTCGAGTACCGTAGGGGGATCCGCATCCAGAACTTTGGTGGGGGAAAACCTTCTCCCCTTCCAATAGTCTAATCAGATTCTGACAGTGTGCAGTGAAACATTGCACATATGATGCCGATAAGAACCTTTCGGATACCATCCAAAAGGTTTTTACATGGCAACCAAGAGCAAAATATTCGCTGACTGTCTCCCGTCTTTCCCTTCCCCAAATTTATAGCCTAAGTCAGGAAATTTTAAAGGGATCATAGAATTTGAAAATCACTTGAAGCCTTCAGATACCTCTCTGATTTTGCAATTTTCCACTTCTTCTTTCCAATTTTTTACGACCCATTTCCTATTGCCGGTAGCGGGTGTAAGGTTTTAGCAAGTTCCTCGGAAGCCTTTGGCACAATAGATCACGGAAAACACAAGGCCAAGAAACATGCAGAAATCGTTTCCGGCTGTAAGGGGGGAAAACGAGTCCATTTATCTTTCCGTCCCCCCCTTTTTTACCTCCGAATCTTGGAGCCTTCCCTAGCCGCTGCGACCTTCCAGTCCAGTCTGCAGTCCGGAATACCAGCCTCCTACGGTAAGAGCGTAGAAGAAACTAACTTATAGGGCTTGGTATGGTGGTAGTGCTTAGAAGGCGGCAGAATCTGTACTCGAGTACCGTATTGTATAATACTCGTACTGCTTATCGTGACTGCGGGGGGAATGACTTAAAGTACCAGTAGGGTTACTGCGGCACTGTAGGTGTGATCACGATTGCTCGGGGACGTGCAGTCCTATATTCTGGATTGCGAACTGGGCTGGGGAGTCTCAGCGGGTTGAGGGATAAAGGGCAAAAGGCGAGATGATAGGAACGAAGGGATTCTCTGCGAAGCTTTCCCGACTGATGCTTTCATTGCCAAGTGCACGGCATTGAAAATATTGACCATTTCTATTCCATCATGCTCGGCGCTGGGCTTTCTGGGGAGCCTTTGTCTCGAAACGGGGGTTAGAGCCCGGCACACTGATGCTCCCGGTGGGTTGCGGCAGTGGAGACAAGCATGGATCAAGAACGGAAGAACCCCGGAAGAGCAACTATTACCGGTAATTACCGGCAGGCGGTTGGCACCATCCAGCAGATCAATTTAGACTACCTTTTGCAGCGTCTTGACAGGAAGCCTTGTGGCGAAACTCGTATCCCCCACTGTCGTCATACAGATTCAACCACCCACACAGAGGACATGGCAAACCCCACCATTCAGTGCTCGAGCACAGGACAGCATGAGCGGTGCACAAAGCGCTGCGAGAGAGAGGAATACGGTAATAGGCGTTGGGCATGGCTGTGTTTTACTACGAGTACAAGTACGAGTACCTCCAACTCATTGAAACATACATAGCGCGGTAGATAGAATACCAGTCCACTACCGTATCACACTCCAAATAAACAAACGCATGACATGCTGCTCTGGATTTTGTGTCTTACAGGTCTCGGTCCTGGTGGATTTGCCGCGGGGGACTTGGGTTTGCTCGAGTGGAGGGATAAAGATGGGGTGCGATAGGATACGGTTAGAGCAGGCTGGAGATGGAATAAGTGCGGTTGGTACTAAGTTAGGGTGATGGGCATTGTGCTAGTTGACTAATAGACTGCCTATTCAGTTGTGGAGAGGGGGTGGGCAGGCGATGAGACAGTGATGGGCGTATCCAAATGCGGTAAGCTACGGTACAGAGATAGATAATGACCCGCCAGCCGTTTGTCCTCACTCTACGAGTTCTCGAGTACGGTACAGTACCTCGAGCTCTGTAGCTTCTGAACTCAGACTACCGTTACCTACTCAAAGTGCCGGTACAATAATACGAGTACTCGAGTACAGTACCGTACTCCCTACTCGGCATTAGAAGTGGAAAGGCTATTCTGGCCATCCTCGAGTAGCACTGTGCTTACTGAAGAGAAGACTCTCATTGGTAGAGGAGCTCTATCAAGCACTATCATAGGTTGATTCATGCCATATTAATCACCTGCACTTGAGCTCGATGGATAAAGCGTGGGGAAGGAGTGGCATACTGGTGCCGGTGCTCTAGACATCGGCCAAGGGAGTTTACATTGCTCAATCCATCCCTTCTACTTGAGTACTGTACTCGAGCACAGTACTGTACAGTACATCTGCATGCCATACCAGCACCAGGCATCCACACGGCTCGTCCTTTGTCACGGCGATTTACATTGGCTACGGTAACTTGTGCAGACAAGCAGGCCCGATTTGAATATTAATAACTGCACTTACTCGAGCACCTCCGAGGGGATCGCAGCGCGAACTGGTTCTACCAGTAATTTAGACGCTCCTGGCTGGGAATAGCACTGTTGGACTCGAGCAGTGACCGTACTCGAGCACCATATCGAACGTAAATTACAGTGCGGTACTCGAGTACTCGAGTGCAGTACCGGTATGCTCGCTCCATAGCAAAATATTATACACACTCGAGTACCGATTGTTTGCTTAGCAACGAGCCCCCCCCTGCCCCTCCTCGGCTATCATTCCATCTTAATCGCCCACCCCATCCTTCCTCCCCCGCGCTCCTTATATTCCCCCTCCTCTCGCCCTTTTCCTTCAACTCCCCCCTTCCCCGGATTAGCTATCCACAAACACACTCTCTACTATCATACATTACAGATTACTCCTTCACCATGACTCTATCCATCAACCTGAAGCTCCCTAATGGGGTCCAATATGATCAACCTCTTGGATTGTAGGCTCTACTACTTCTCCTTGTTTGTAGCTTTCGATTGAGCTCAAAATCGCCTTCGAATTCTGCTGATACCCCCCCCCCCCTCAGGTTCATCAATAACCAATTCGTCAAGGGTGTCGAAGGCAAGACCTTTGACGTCATCAATCCAAGGTCTGTCGATTCTCTATTGCGGTGCTTGAACGATGGCTTCTAATTATGTCACAGCACCGAAAAAGTGGTTTGCTCTGTCCATGAAGCAACTGAGAAGGTCAGAAGAACTCCTCCCCAAAGGATTTCCATCTCGGCTAATCTAGTTTTTGCCATAGGATGTCGACATTGCCGTACGTGCTGCTCGTGCAGCCTTTGAGGGAGAATGGCACAAGGTTACCCCCGCCAAGCGTGGCCAGCTTCTCTGCAGACTTGCGGATCTCTTCGAGGAGAATCTCCTCAAGATTGCCTCCGTAGAGGCGCTCGACAACGGAAAGAGTGTTGGCATGGCCAAGGGCGATGTTGGTTCTGCCGCCGCTTGCCTGAGGTACTATGGTGGGTGGGCCGATAAAGTCCACGGAAAGGTCATTGATACCGAACATGGAAAATTCAACTACTCAAAACAAGAGCCCATTGGTGTCTGTGGACAGATTATCCCGTAAGCCCCTGGGACACTGCCCGATTGCAAGAATATTCACTAAAACGTTTTCGCAGATGGAACTTCCCAATTCTCATGTGGGCATGGAAAATTGGTCCCGCCATTGCCACCGGCAATGTCGTTGTCCTCAAGACTTCAGAGCTGACTCCCCTAAGCGCTCTGGTGGCGGCAGACTTGACTGCTAAGGCCGGGTTCCCTCCCGGTGTTATCAACATTCTCTCCGGTTTCGGTAAGACCGCAGGCGCTGCTATTTCCTCCCATATGGACGTCGACAAGGTTGCGTTCACTGGATCAACCGTCACTGGACGTACCATTATGAAGGCTGCCGCAAATAGTAACCTGAAGAAGGTTACCCTGGAGCTTGGTGGAAAGAGCCCCAACATTGTGTTTGACGATGCCGATATTGATGAGGCCATTAGCTGGGTCAACTTTGGTATTTTCTACAACCACGGACAATGCTGCTGTGCCGGATCCCGTATCTACGTCCAGGAGGGCATTTATGATACTGTCAGTTGCCCATACAACCTGCAATTAGCATCCGAAGAATCAGCTAACATGTCCTGTAGTTTGTCGAGAAATTTAAGAAGAGGATAAAGGAGAACGTTGTTGGCGACCCGTTCGAGAACGAGACCTTCCAGGGTCCTCAGATCTCCCAGCTCCAGTTTGACAAAATTATGCAATACATTCAACACGGAAAGGCAGAGGGGGCCAAGATCGAAATCGGTGGCAAGCGCCATGGAGACGTTGGCTACTTCATCGAGCCTACCATCTTCTCCAACGTAGACGAAAGCATGAAGATCATGCAAGAGGAGATTTTCGGCCCTGTTGCCTCAATTGCCAAATTTAAGACTCTGGCAGACGCCATTGCTCTTGGTAATAAGACTACCTTCGGTCTCGCTTCTGCCGTTCACACCAAGAACCTCGACACTGCTTTGACTATTGCCAACAGCTTGAGGGCTGGCACGGTTTGGGTCAACACCTACAACACCCTCCATGCTGCCCTTCCGTTTGGTGGTTTCAAGGAGTCTGGCATCGGTCGTGAGCTTGGGAAAGCTGCATTGGCCAACTACACTCAGCTCAAGACCGTCTCGATAAACATGAATGGCCCGATGTTTTAACTGTGTTTGCTCTGGTTTATCGGCGGACGTGTGGGAAGGCATTTTCCAAGCAGGCAAAAATTCTAGGGCTCTTTTTTTGATTTTGTAACTGCTGGGCGTGGTTTTGCTTTCCTCTCTCTTTTTCTTTCACTTTGTTTTCTCTTCTCATTCATCGCCTGCCTGATCTGTATTGTACATCCCGATGGGGGTGAAATGGAAATGCCTTGATACACGAATGACGAGTTGAGATGATGAGTGATAGTATCAGTCATGCCAAAGATCTGGTCGAGCAAGCATGACCACATCTCTTCCTAGAATTCTCCACTCCACGTCCTTAAACTTGACTGCTAAAGTTCTCTTCCCGTCTGCTGCTGCTGATAAAACTGCCGGGGGTGATACGTTTACACCATCTTGACCAAGATATATAGGTGCAATAGTAACAATCACAGAATCCACAAGCGGTAGATTTTCCTCAGCGAGTAAACCGTTGATAACTCCACCGCCCCCTTCAACCATGACACTATTCAAACCTAACTCCTTCATCTTCTCTGACAAGACATGCCAACTCCACCTTTGCTCCCCCGAAGTCTCAATAACAACCACTTTACCCCCAACCTCCTCCAATATCACCTTCCTCTCATCTTCCCCTATCCCCACCTCACTTTGGACAAAAATATAAGGCGCCAGCCCCTCACCCCTCCGCGCCGTCTGCACCACCCTCGACTCCCTCGTAATCTTCCAACGGAACGTAGGATCAAGGATAACCGGCCGTGGCTGCCTCGTCATTGGCGTCCCAAGCAAACGAGAGTTCAGCCCAGGGTCATCGACTATGGCGGTGCCGACTCCTATCAATATTGCATCGTGGAAGGTACGGAGGCGGTGAGTTAGGGACTTTGATTCTGGGCCCGAGAGAGGAACTTGCGTGAGGGGGATGGAGAGATGGGAGTCCAGGGATGTCGCGTAGGTTAATGTTAGGAAGAGTTCTCCCGTGCGTTGAGGCGAGGGGAGGTACTTGTCGATGCCGGGAGGCGGGGGGTAGGGCACCAGCGATGCCATATTATTACCGGTATTCTATTTTATCTCTGCTAGCAATGAATTGTATATCGAGTAGGGGAGAGGGGGCGGGCGGAGGCGAGAATAGCTCCGAGTTGTGGAGCGTGGCCTCAAGAGGTAGGCAGTGATCGACGCGTAAGCCATCGCCCGCGCAATATTCCAGACAACCCTTTTCCTCCCAGGTTCTCTTCTTTTTCTCCTCCATCTTTTTCATCGACTGGCGAACCTACGGTACCGTACTCCACCCGCCACTTACTTGCTCATTCATCAATCAATAGCCCATCCATTCGTGATAAGCTTTTTTTCTTCATCTCCTTTTCCCCCATCCAGTTCCACGAAGTGGGAATCGACAAGATGGATAGTATGTCAAACATCATTCGCCTTGCGAACCTCGGCGTGGGGGCGGCTATGATACTTGGAGGAATCACGCAAATCTTTCTCATGACCCCGCAGGCCATTATCATCGGATGCTACATTATTATGTTTGGTCTTGGTGAGTTTTCTGGTTTTTACCCGCTGCTTTGGTGTTGGCTTCTTCTGGCGATGATATCTTCGGTTACGCTAATTAGGGGTGCGCAACTTGGTAATTAGTCACTGCTTTACTGGAGTTCCAGATTCCGCCACAAACGTCAAGATATGCGTCGTTCCTGTTCTCGTTCCTTGGTCGTGGCGTTTGTACGTTCACTTTTGCTATCTAAAAAAAAGTTCGGAATGAGGGGAAAGATGGTGCAGGCCTAGGCTAATAAAGAGTGGTGGGTAGTCTACATCTTTGTCGCGACTATTTTGATCCACGATAAAGGTGTTCTGAGGATCATCGCCGCATCCATCATTGGGCTCGTTGGTGTTGGTTATGGTGAGTGTTTTCTCCTGAAACCTTTTGAGTCGCAGTGGGGAGCTAATAGGATGAATTATAGTTGGTCTAGAGTTTGTGCCATCCATCGAGCCACCAGAGAACATGAGGAGCTCCGAATGGGACGGTGAACAGGTCTAGGTTGCGGACGATATCCTGAGATGAGGAAATGCGATGCGGGACAAGGGATATGGATGTTATGCGGGGATAGGATGAACGAATGGCGGGGATATAATGATAGGCACACAAGAAAACGGATGGCGGTTGGGGAATTCCAATGAATTTACTTGTTTGACTCTTATTAATGGTATGATTTAGTGGCCCGTGTAGAGGCGCCGTTGGCCATTTATTGGAATATACGATATGGTGATATTGCGGTTTTATTGTCTTTTGAGTTTGCAGGTTGGGCAATCAACCGGGCTGGTGAAGCGTTTTGTGCTGCCCTTCGGAACTGCGGCTTGCCATGTATATCAGGTTTACACTTGGTCGAAGTGTAGAAGGCTTGTGCTCCTCGATTAGCTTGCCAGTATGAAAAGCCGGTTACACTCGGTATCATATGCCAAATCAACTCCACCGATCATTGGCCAATTAAAAATCTCTCCCGCGATCTGCACCCCCCCACGTCTGACTCAAAAGAATAGACTATATGACACCGACCCTTTACCCCTCCCACTACTATCGCTACCAAACGTCACCAATCCCCAACCGCTAAACCAAAACACCTTCCTCACCATGCCAAAGTTCTATCCCTCCCTCAACGAAGACCTAATAAACTGGCTACAGACACAGCCGCTCTTCTTTACGGCCTCGGCGCCGCGCTACGGCAAACACATAAATCTCTCACCGAAAGGCTACACCTCCCGCTCCTTCCGCGTGCTGAGCCCGAACCAGGCCGCATACCTAGATGCCACAGGCTCGGGGTCGGAGACCATCTCGCACATCTACGAGAACGGGCGCGTGACGGTGATGTTCACCTCCTTCTCGGCATCGCCGCGCATCCTGCGACTGTTCTGCATCGGGCGAGTGGTAGAGGCCGAGGATGCGGGGTTCGATGAGATTGTGCGGTTGTTTGGCCCACGAGGGGAAGAAGAAGAAGGGGGCGAAGGCAAGGAAGGGATGAAGGGGGTTAGGGCTGTAGTCATGTTGGATATTTTCAAGGTGCAAACGTCGTGCGGGTATGGAGTTCCGATTGCAGAGGGGGCCGCCGCCGCTGCGGCGGAAGGGGAAGGGGAAGGGGAAGGGGAAAGAGAGGGACGTTTTGGTGAGAGGGAGACCATGGAGAAGTGGGCCGAGAAGCAGATCGAGAAGGGGAGTTTGAAGAGTTATCGGGCGGAGTGGAATTCCGACTCGCTGGATGGGCTGCCTGCCCTCAGGAGTGCGCGAAGGGAGAGGGGCGAGAGGGCTCTCTGGGTTGGGGATTTGCTGGCTAGGGCGAAGAGGGTTGGGTGTGAGTGGGAGGGATTGCTGGTTGGGCTGGGCGTGGGCGTTGGGGTTGGGGTTGGATTGCAGAGGCTTTTGGGGGGAAGGTAACTAAATGTAGTGTGGCGGTGGTGGTGCATAGTGGGCATGTTTTGTCACTCGAAGGTAGGGGGGAGGGAGGTATTGGTGAGAAGATCCAGTTGAAATATTAACCGGTATATATTATACGGTAGTCAAAATTTACTCAATGCTTTCAGATATATAACACGTAGGGGAATCCGCAAGTGTTTATCGTTATTGGGGGATTCCCTTGGCACTTATCCTAGTGATACCATGTCTTCCTTCTTTGTTATAGCCCAGCATCACCCCCCCTCAAACAAGCAGGCAAAAGAAGCCACCTCGTGGAACTCATGAACATGAACTACCAATGCATTCGCAAAGTACTCCTATAGTCCATCCATCCCAGACAATACCAACAGCCCCTCCCTCCCTCCCTAGCTAAGGCCCCTTCTAGTATCATAAGACTCCCGGATTTTATCGAAGCCACCGCACTTAGACCCTCCCTTCTGTAGCAGCATCGCACCCGCCGCGGTAAATGACCAGACAAACATGCGGGTTATGTCATTACACCACAGCCGCACCTGCGTGGTGTGATATACCGTGCAACCTCCCGGACGAAGGTGCTATATAACCCGATGCTAGCTGCGGATACAGGGCGCAAATATCGGGGCGATTCACGTATGCTACTCGGAGTCTTGCGGTTTTCGATAATGTTTTTCTCGCAGTGGGGTGGGGGTTCAGGGAAGCAACAGCTTCGATCGATCTGGCGACCCGAGTACGATATCTTAACTTATATCGCCTTTGTAGTCAACAAAAGGATACAAGTAGATTGATTGGGGTCTCATGTAGGCGGAGATTATGTCTAGCATACTACATACCGCAACAGCTAACATATCGGACGGGAAAGCGGAGCGGGTGGGACCTGGAGGCGAATCGCTTTGTATATATGTCAAACATCCGCTCCTGAATTTAGTGGACTGTATGCCCCCCCGCTCGCACCCTCAAGGTCCGGATTCTACAATCTTGCTACTCCCTTATTTTGTAATCACGTAAAGCCACCAGTTGCTTGATCGAGGCTTCGTCAATGATCGCATGTGGTATTTAAGTCTAGACTCGTTAGTTGGCACAAGGTGGTTGATGTGTGGGTGGGCGGCTCAGAGTGACGATTTAGCTGAGCCGATTATTGTAGTAAGTATCAATCGTATCATCACTAGGCTGCTGCTGATTTCGCGGATATTGGGGGGGGGTGGTGGTGATTGGGTTAGTCGTTCATTCGCACGGCTAGGAAATAGAATCACATGCAGTACCTTCTTTAGCTAAACCTATACAGCACTCAATACCGTAGCTCGCCCTTTACAACACCTTTGGGTGGCGGGGAAATGGAAATTCGCCGAGTTTTTAGTGATGATATCAGCACTTTCTACCTATCTCGTATGCCTTGGATCATTCTGGTGCAGGCACTAGGATATTCACTGCTGGGGGATCACACATCTGACGGAGATGTAAAGACATTCTTGGTGGAAAAAGGTAATGACTGCACTATACAGTACCTATAGGGCATATAAACATTGATACCTCAACATTTTCCTGCGCACCAGGCTGGATAACGACACCATTCCAGAAGGAACGAGGAGTAGTCTAAAAGTCGAAATCGTCAAGAATATTCCTGAAAGTGCTCCAGGAAGGCAAGAAGGTTTACCTGGGTTTATATTGGCGTCCCTTCTATATATCGAGGTAACCCATCGGGGGCGGAAAAGACTAAAGGCAACGTGGGATGGTCCGGGCTTGGAAGACGTGCATGGTACATGGAAGGAGAGGGCGGAGGGGGGAATAGTGTGAGGAGAGGGGCCAAATCCCGGGATCCCCACTCTGATGTGGGTCTGTCTACTTTCCGAAGGCTCGCTACGGGTGGGTTAGTTGTCACGCGCCCTGGTAGTGGAGGCCGAATCCATAGGTATAAATGCAGACAATGCTCCTCCCACACGGATATTTTGTTAGTCTGAGTGATTCTCCGTGATCACAAATAATCCGGAGCAGCCATCCTGATCTCCCGGGGAAACCCTTGTTCCCTTTTAGGCTGTCCAATAGCTCACATTTCATTCCCACAATAGCACCATGCTCTATAGGCCCTATTATCATACCACTTATGCTGGAAATTCCGAACAGATAGTGGGAGCCTTACGCAGAATAGCATGACATGCGAACTTTATTTTATTTTATTTTTTTAAAAAAAGAGGACCCCTTGCTCACTTCCCCCGCTTCTCCGATCTCCTCCTTCCTAGTATTATATTTTCCGGGCTAAGAGCCTCTTTACTAGTCAAATATTTCGCTACCATTATCCTTTCTATGGTACATCTCTTGTCCCCTCCGCTGCGTGATAGAACAGATCTGGCTCCGAGCATTCTATATATACACCGCCTCCCTTTCTCCTTTTGGGGGGGGGGCTAGCGGCGTTCGGTCTTGGAAATTTGCTCGGGCGTGTGGTAGCATGGTGTGGGGCTTGGGAGCAGTGGAGCACCCTTGTCCGGCAAACAGATTCAAAAGAGGGGGGGATATCCTGTGATGGGAGAACATTTCTTGTGCAAACCCCATTGCCAATACGAGTTTCGTAGTGAGTGGGTATTCGATGGGGGGGGCGGCCTCTTCTCTGACTAGATTTAAGCACTCTTGAGATTGTATGATAGAAGAAAAAATTGGTCCTCTGCGAGAAAATCGCTGGTGGGAATGCCGTTAGAAAGGGGATTGACCGAGGAATTGCTGAACAGCTCTCACCAAAGTTAGAGGATTACATTGGGCGAAAAATAAAGCTCCGATTTCTCTCTCTCTAGATATTAGCTTTCAAAACAGTCCATACCCTAGATCCAGAGTCCAAGAGTCACCCCTAATAAATTGCCAACTGTAGGTTAGACTAATTAAGAGTCCTGAATATTTGCAGTCCTCCGGACACAGTATCGTGGCAAAAGGGAGGGTTAGATAGATGGTGTGGTTTGTCGATTGCGATTCATTCCCTAAATAACAATAGCACGCTCTGCCATAACACTGAGATCATACACTGCTCCCCAGGATACCTATTACCCACGGTTCATAAATTTGTCAGCCTTCCCATCTCCAAATATACAAGACAAGCAGACAGCCATAAAAGAAAAGAATACCCTAAATAGTGAGGGTCTAAAATGTGCATCAGTCAGTTCCAACACCCATTCTGGAAGCATGAGATATACCACTGCCTATACACCAGAAATACCCATAGAGCTCAGCTCCCCATTCAACCCATAAACGCCCCCCATAAACTCTAGACACAATAGCTAAACGCGATCACAGCCGATCACTCATCTCGGGCTTGCCTCCGAGCCCGACATAACCCCCAGCCAACCAGCCTACAGCAATATTATGATAGATTTCATGGAAAATTTAATGGAAAAAAGAAGGGGTTCAATAATAACAATAAACCTTCTCACAACCCACAAAACCCGTATAATTCCTAAACCGCCCACACCGAAAATAATTGGCAACATTGTAGGTTATGTTTGCCCTTCCTCCCTTAACTCCGCATATGTATTTATGCACCACAACCACCATCCAGTAACCTCTGATCCGATCCGACGAAACTCAAGCCAAACCCAACCTAACTTGAATTAACCACCTCAAAGCACCGGTTAACTTAACCCCTGTATATATATAGCCATGGATGCCTTGCAGTCAGCGCTCCCCCCACCTGTTCCCCCCGTTTTAATAAATGCAGGAACTTGACCATCGAGCGGTAGCGATGACCCTCGCTCGCGTATGCTTGTGTCTATGAATGGGGCTACCGGTATACAAGCATCCTATGCGTAAGTAAGATGCGTGGCATACGCATGCATCAAAGTACACATATCAATATGTTTCGGCATGGTATTTTACCATGCCCTACCCTGCCCTTCAGTAAGGTGAGATGAGTTGAATATGTACTTTCCGCCTCGATTAGTTAAGTTATGTAGACAAGGAAGAAAGGAAGAAGTCAACATATAAGGAGAAGGAACGAAATTTTTTAGAAAGCAGCGCCGTACCAAACCAATTCGACAACGAATCGAGAAATACAAAAATTCAAATGCAATGGTGTGACCATAGGGGCATGTAAACAAACGAAAACACAAGCAAACATACACAGACCCAGTTATGAAAAGGGGAGGATATGAGCCGAATATAGCGAAAAACGGACCTGTTTACACAGCTCAGAGGATCAAAAGAATAAGAACAATAGAAATAGAGAACAATGAGGGGACCAATAAAAACTAGCCTATGTGCGAGCAATCGAGAGCAGAGATAAAGAGAAATAACTATTTATAATGCAGTGTGAATGACCGTTTTCCTCACCGTTGCTCTCCCCTTCTATCCCGGGGATAAAACGCTGAACAAGGTGAAGCAAAAACAAATCCAGGCACCGATCCTTTTCCGCCTCCCCATTTTCGCCCTCCGAAAAGAAAAGGACAAAATGGGAGGGGAAAGGAGAGAACAAAGGCGAAAAAAAAAAGAAGGAAAAAAAACACGACCGCCCAAAGGAAAATAACATGCAGCAAAACCAAATTCAATCGTCCCTATTCTCTCCCACTTGCATCAATCGTAAACTCATGTCCACGGCTCCCGCAGCACCCTGTGACTGTCAGTCTATGTTGAGACCTCACCAAGATCTTCAATCATGTCCCAATCAGGTCCAATATCGTCCCTCTGGTGACCACCTCCGTGACCACCTCCGTGACTCCCTTCCTCGCCTCTTTCAACCCACCCTTCACCGCTGGTCTCTCGCCATATGCTCTGAATGTACTTTTGTAACGTCCTTAGGCCCCGTAAATACCCTCTATCAACACCATCCCGATCTTTAGGCGGACATGTTGTAACTTTAGGCAACGGATCCTCGGCAGTGACACAATTGGCAAAGTCCACAATCTTGAGGTCGATGTTCCTGTCGTGATCCATACCATCGTATATCATAAGCAAACTGCTAGCATAGAAGCGATAACCAGGAAGTCTCCTTATCATGGCTTCCAGCGCTCTGAGCTTTTCCAGTATAGTAGGGATGTGGCGCAACACGGAACCATCGGTTTGGCCATCGTAAAGAAAACGGGTAAGCGCGGTCTGGAATTCGCGCCCGGCTTTGAGATCTCTACCGAAATACTTGTCTTGAAAGAGATAGGTCTGCTCCTTCACGTTCCACACCTGCATTCCACAAAGACGAACACCTAAATCACGAGAGGTGGTAAGGGCACATTTATTGGCTTGCGATTGTTTTTTCTTCCCAGAGGCTTCGACGCCATACTGCCGGGTCCCCATCTTGAGGTCAAGGACACAAGGCCTCTTCATGCCTGCCGTTAGGTCTTCGAGGAGAAGGAAATGCTCTACACGCTCGATGGGCTGCTGGAGTACTTCTTGGGGTATAGGGATATCTGGGGTTTCGTTGATAGAGACAGGATCCAGGGATTCTGTTGTCGGGGGGGCAGGGGGAGGTGATGGAATAGAATGGGGCTGCAGCGTCCGTGAGGTGTTCTCTGGGGTAGTGAAGCGGACCGATGATGATGGTGGTGGTGGCGGTGGTGGTGTTGCCTTTCGGCTCAAGCATCTGGTTGCCCAAGTCTTCTTCCCAGCAGGGCCGCTTTCATCCTCGTCCATCTTAAATACTTCGTCTTCTCGATCACCTCCGTAACCTTCATCCTCGGCAGCAAAATCACAAACGGGTGGGCTCAACGATCCTCGCTTGTCTGACCTTTTACATACGTTGCTACTCGATCGCCTTCTCGGGAAACCAGAACCAGAACTCCGCCTTTCAGGTGTTGTTGGGGATCCGCTCAAACAAGATCCAGCGTTGCCATTAATGTCGTTGTTCTTCGAAAGTGTCCTCAAATCCGTACTGGAGGCACGTCTCCTCTCTCCTTCATTACGAATGGATGTGATTTTGCGATCCTCGGGACAGGCTCGATGTCGATGGGGCGGCCCGAGATCCGTGCTGCTCCTCCTGAAACCAGACCTGCATCCTCTGCCGTCCGTGCTCAGAGGTGACCCGTGATGGTGCCGGTGACCATGGGAGTGATTGCAACTGTAATGGCGTGGCCTTGAATGTGAACGAGTGTGGTGGTGGCCGCGGGGAATAGGCGGGGATCCAAAAACCTCCCTCAATACTTGTTCCTGTAATTTGCGGTTCACCGAAGTGGCGCCAGCACCCCAGATGGACTTTCTTGGGTGGCCTTCGCCCCGATTGCTATCACCGCCACTACCGGTAGCGTTTGCCTCTGGCGTATCCGGTACCGCCTCTGTCCTTTTCTGCCCATTGCTCTGGGTTGACTCTGGAGACCGTCCTCCGTTGTCACTACCAGAATATGTTGGGTTCGAAGAGTGGGATGGGGCGCTGGCCGAAAAGCGAAAAAGGTTTTCAGGAATAATGTGTCTGTTGTTCTCGAAGACCACCTGGGGGAGAGGAAAAGGTGCACCCCCAGAGGTCGTCTCCGAGTTATACACAACATTCGGGGCCTTCGTAAACTCTGTCTCAATTTGTCGAGAGTCTGCACCACTTTTGCCATTCCTAACAGAGGTCTCATTTTCCGTCGGCAATCCGTTCACCTCACGCGAGCTTGTTGTAGCCTCTTTTTTGACGGTTTTCTTCTTTTTTGGCGCCTTTCTGAAGGTAACGTTAAGAACCCCAATGTACCTTGATGTCACGAAATACAGGTCAGCCCCACGTCTCGTAAGAAAAAAAAAGCCAACAGTCGAAGATTGGAACACAACTACAAATCATTGTCAAAAGCTTAGAAAACACAGGCTTACTTTGGTAGAAATCCTAAAAGTTGTGGGTGCCTCTTCTCAACAGCCTCATAAAATTCATTTTCTCTATTACTCAAGCTTTTACAAACAGCTCTGCGGGAGAATCTGAACAATGCCGTATGGCCTCCAACTTGGTGATTGTACGGTTTTAGTTCCACAGCTCCCAAAGGAACCTGAGGCACGACCTTCGACTGGGCACTAGAAGAATGCTGCTTTCGGTTGTCGAGTGCTTGATCGTATTTGATATGAGGGCGCGGGGTAATGGGCGTAGCAGTTGGGGTGATATCTTCGGCTTCAGATAAAGCAGTTCGATAGCCACTCCCACTACGATCATTTTCGCCATTTGAAAGCTCATCGTAACTGTCGGAAAAATCAGAAAACCCTGACGCAGCCGACGAATAGCCTTCAGTATTGGAGTGATAGCCTTTATAATCATCATCCGTGATTACGGATAGTCGGCGGCCTTGGTAACGGTATTCTTCGTCCCCAGATTGGATAGATAAATCGAATTCTGGACTTTCTTCACAATCCTTATAACGTATGTCATCATCTTTTTGTTTACCAGTCTCGATCAACGGCCTTTGTGGGACCGAGTTACTGTATTGGCCCTTCACCGGACCTGTCTTATGTCCAAGTGAAGAGCCTGTGGCACGAGACGGAGCTGGATGCGGGATGTATAGAGCAGAGGAGATTTCATCCTTATCAGATTCTTCCTCTTCATCGTCATCGTCCTCCGGGTGGTCTGGCCTTTCAGTCGGCTCAAAGTCGTTAGGTATTTCTATAGATAGATCTCGACATCCGGGAAAAGGGTATTCGGTGCGACCCTCAGGAACCACTGTTGCAATCGAGGAAGGGGATGAGTTTCTAGAGCCCACGTAGACACTTGATGAATCACTGTTGGCAGGGGAGATACTCTTGAGGGCCGAGTCTAATCTAGAATCAATCGTTGACTGAATCCCAGAAGGCTCGTTCCCATCAACTGCTCCGCAAACAGGATTAGAATGAGAGGCTGGTGTGGATGTTTTATCAGAAACTTTAGAAGAAAGCTCATCACTTGATGATTGAGAATATGCATCTTGCGTACTTTTAACTGAAAGAACATTAGAAGAAAGGCCTAGAGGGGGGGCATTATTTTCCTTCATTGTCTTGCTTAACTGTGTGACAGAAACCGTTCTTCCATTACCTTTTAATCTTGCTTTCTTCTCCTTCTCCTT
>Ga0307509_10000663_pt1 | contig 58428 bp, 74 predicted proteins | sample 10_EM_MG_FD_202245 | JGI IMG/M metagenome (GOLD analysis project Ga0307509, IMG submission 202245) | Populus trichocarpa ectomycorrhiza microbial communities from riparian zone in the Pacific Northwest, United States - 10_EM | ecosystem: Host-associated > Plants > Roots > Unclassified | place...
GCCAAAGGTCTTCCCTCATATATCCTGCGAACGGGATCCGGTCGGACGGACGGCCGCGACGTATACGGGGTTACGAGGAGGGCTCCAATGACCATGTCTTTGGTGAGGGGACGCAACTACGGCGGCATCTGCCGGTGTAGCGCCGTCCCAACGCTGATGCAGGAGGGGGGTGTTGGCGTATCCTTTTGAACTCAGAATCCTAAGGTAGGGTAACTATAGGTCTTTATTCACTAAAGGAAGGCTAAGCCTTCCGGTATGCCTAACAACATCTATAGCAGTCAGCAGGTTAGAAAAGGTAGATAGCTCACCAGGCAGTGGTCCGCTATGGTCGGGGGGAGCGGCTCATCAGAACCCGCTTGCTGAGGGGAATTGAATGGTATAAGGCTCGAAGTGGTGGCATGCTTGTAGCCATCGGTTGCTAACTATGTAGTCGTACCTGCCCGGGGAGTCAAAGTACTAAAGTATTGGTTACTTAACCACCAGCCATCGGATAAGGTCAGGATATAGCTTATTGGAATCTGCTTGCCGATCTCCGCAAGGGTCGGGAAGGGTATGGTGGAATCCACTTAGGGAGGGAATGCCTCTTCCAGGCTGCAGGTAACGAAAGGATGCAGGTAGAGGGAAGTCATATCCTATTAACTACTGGTTAGCCTGGGTCTGCTCACTAAGGTGCAGGTGGGACACAATACGCGTTAAGGTTCATATTTGTATAGATTCAGTTATTAAAGAACTTAGCAAATTTTTTGCCATGATCAGGTTTGTTCAAATAAGGGGTATGTTGTGGGTGGTTGGTTACCGGGACAATAGATCCTTGGTCAGCTTGTTTATAATGGTGATTTCTGTATAATGACATTCTTTGAATAGGAGAATCTTGGAATGGATCTGGAAGACATTCAGTGTAACGATAGTCGCCCAATGAATTTGATTTAAGTACATTTGCTAGAGGTCGTCTAGCGGGCTGGAAGATGGAATTAACCATCAGGGTACACCGGACGCAGAGGATCAAAGTCAAGTTGCGCCCAACGTACCCAGATGTCCCAGGATCCAACAGCTGTGGGTATGCACCCACTGGGCGGGCTGGGCATACATAACGCTCTGGGCGGATTTGTTGCGTCCGGATGCAATGGCCTTGCATCCGGCGCGGACTCCGTTTTTGCTGATGCAGCCTTTTGTATACTAAGTATACCGGACCATACCACATCTTGTTACCACTTGGATTACCATTTGGGCTAAGGTGGTAGTCATTGTAGCTACCTATCCTAGGGTTATTACAATAGTATATATATTTCTGATCAGGAATTACTTACTATCTAGCATACCGCACCAAAAACGCAAATTAAGCTAGAACTATAAATCCATCCCGACCCCTATACTCACATTAGAGAGTTTACACATGGTGACCTATATAGCAATTAATAGGAAATGGACCTAAGTCTAAGAAGGAGTTTGCACAATAGGTATAGATGACTTGGTAGCTGGAAGATGGTGATTGAGTAGGGTACCGGTAATATCGCAATTACCTCAAATTTGTTCCCTGCTCAAAATAGGATTCCCGGCTGCACAAGTTGGGTACTAAGCATACTGACTGCCATAGAATATATGATAATCCACTATTGAATGCCCAATATTATCATCTGTAAAATCCTTTAATACAATGTAAAAGGAGTGCTCATTCGTTGTTCTGTAGTTATCGGATTTCTTCTGGTCTGAAAAGCCCTATTTTACACTTCCTTCCAGGTTTCATTGCCCACCTAGGTGTCCAAGACTTTTGGGTTAACAGAAAATAACCTGTTTTCTTACTACCTAGGTCTCCTTGCGCAAACTCTCTATTTATCATAATTATCCACCCCCATACTACCCACTTTCTTTACCTGAGGCTCCTAGGCAGCAGTATAGAGGTTAGTCCTATTCTAGGAAGAGCTAGTTGGTCAGTCAGCCGATGAGCTCCTGAGTTTCTTCTAGCCGACGTGGCTGCCTTCGCTATTCTTACCACGAACGTCAGCCTCAACTATTCTGCTTATTAGTGTCTCTTAGATTGAGAGGCCTTTCATGACATTTCCTTCCCGCCGTCAACGACAGGTAGGCCACGCTCAAATTTCTCCGTTAAGTGGCCGGCTTTCGTGTCTATGCTTTATACCGGTTCGGCATCTTCACTGCTCCCAGTGTCCGCCTCAGTCTTCTCATCGCACCCGCCTCCGACCAACCCCCTAACTTCCCCCAACTCCTCCGTCCACCCAGCTCCTTCACCAGCTTTCTTGCTCCCTCATTGCACCTGTCCAGTAAAAGCGTATCGTCCGCCCACCGACCACTCCCCGGTGCCAGCTCATTATAAATTAAAACCTTGGCAGCCCCTCCTTAACCCGTTCCAGAAGTGCCGCAAACGGATAAATGCTCAACGAACTCAGCATAACAACTACCAAGTCCACCTCTTCGATTATTCTAAATTCCATAAGAAACCCTCTCCGCAAGCTCTCCGCAAAGAATACAATATCTGGCTAAACCAAGCTGGCAGTCGCCTCAGACTCGGAAACACTTCTGGTGAGAACAGACCTCTCTAGCGGAACTCCTTCGGTGTGGGTAAGCGTGTCTATGTTCTGGGCGAAGCAGCTGTGTAGGTTCTTCTTTGCCGTTGGTGGTGTGAAGGGATGCGCGACTGTTGGGTGAATTGGCCAGTGTGCAGGAATTTCACAATGGTGTAGAAAGGCTGCGGGTTGGTGCGCAAGAAGCCTATGTAGAAGGCGACCTCAGAGTTTGGAGGTTTAGAGTTTGGAGGTTGGAGTCGAGGCCCGCACCTGGCTTGTGGAAGCCTGGGATGCCGGCGGAGGTGGAGATTCCAGCACCACACTTGGAGGTATGTTGCGATACCTTGTAGTGGTGGAAGCGGCTGTGGGGATTTGGGAAAGAGAAGCACCAGAAAGACTAAGAATAAATCTCGCCACTGCAGGAAGGTCTTGGCGGGAGAGTGTTTCTGGGAGGGTGTCAGCATAGACCCTGGTGGATAGTTCGGCACCTATTTATTTCCTTTTGAAAGTTCTCTGTCTCTCCTTGGTTTAGGTATGGCGCAAGAAGCGATAGATGGGAAGTGTGTAACCTCCCTTACGATATATCGGCTTTCGTGCAAATATTGATTCCGTCGTGGCAAAATAGTCTAGTTGACAGCCCCCAGCCAATCAAAAAAATCTAAGTCCACGGCTTCCGGCGCCATAGAGTGGTAAGGTTGAAATAAGCTTCAGTGATGGTACTCGTCGGGGCGGGACGGGATTCCGTTAGTCTTGGCGCAAAGAGCCTCACATTTGGATGTTGGTTGGCTAAAGAGTCAGAGTGTCAATGTTGGATGGTACGAGTACTGCCGAAGCAGAGACTCAAGGGTTGATTCTTTATTGAAGAAGATGAAAAGATTTATAAAAAGAAAGAAGAGAAGAGAAGAGAAAGGAAGCAATTCCAGTTAGCAAGTACCGTACTCGAGTACAGTCATTAGCTTGGGAGCAGTGGTTACCTGATTACCCGGATTTCATGTGACGTGCGTTGCCCTACGAGTGTTTGATGGAAGTACATAAGTCGTACTTTGAAGTATTTCTTCCGACCCCCTGATTTTCCTCAACCCTTCCCACGGCCATGATATTGGAATGAATCGACATGCCTTTCCCTCGCTGTAAGTATGACCATTTATTTAATCTTCCTTTGATCACGGGCTAATGAGGGGGTGTCCCCAAGTGCAACTCCGTGACCTCATCGGACCAGCAGCTACCGTAATTTGTGCTGTCATGATCAGGTCCGATATTCAACAAAGCGACAAAAAAATACAACAAACCTACATCGACGTAACCATTACGAAAACGGATATCCAGGATGTGAAGTCAAACCTTAATATTGTCAAATCCGACATTTCGAACCTAAAGTCGGATCTTACAAGCACACGAAACGATCTTGTCAACCAAATCAAACTCACTCGGATCATGGCAGGACGCTCACCGTTTTCTTTTATTACGGACCCAAGCAGAGCCGGGGCGGAGGTGGGTATACCCACTGATTGCATTAAGGGGGGTGACAAAGGTTGCACCTGAGGTAAGGAGATGCATTTATCATTGTTTGTTCTAATTGGTGTCGCTAAGGTAAGTTAGTTAGGTGGGTTACTAAGGGCATGATAGACTTTAGGGGACTCGGAGTTGGTGTTGGGTTGGGGGTTTATTCAAGTTGTTCGTAGATCAACAACAATAATATATGTTACGTCTTTTGTCCGACTCATGTGACAATGGTGATGGGACCATAAAGGAAGGGTACAGTAAAAACAGGTGCTATATACTACTTTCGGCAGGTGTACTTGGGCAGTGGATAGCGAACTCGATAGAAGAATGGTGCATATCTGGGAACCAAATCCACCCGCTCCCGCAGGAACCCGACAATTTCCTCATGCCCATTCCCCGCTGTCCAATGGAGAGGCTTTCTGCCACATCAGTCGTCAGCTGTGTTGGGGTTGGCGTTATTCTGTTCCAGCAGTGCCGTATCCATAGTGCCCCCGGGTGCGGATTCTCGGCAGCCCATGATAGCGGAGTTTAGATAGCGGAGTCTCCAAAATGAAAATAGAAATATGAGGGGGTAATAAATTAGACACCTCCTATCAATAAAGTCGGTGATGGAGTCATCACAAACTAAAGGTACAGAACACCGGCCAAATAAAGCGCCATCACCTCTTGTTCCCCCGCTTTAAGCCTGCTAGAAGCAAACGCAACACTCTCGTTACAACACATAGAAGAGCAATCCCGCATACTCCGCGATGCCTTCGTTAAGGTTAAAAAGCGCCAAATTCCGAAGAAGTCACACCACCGAGAAACTAAATCTTACAGTTCTAGCAAAACTGCACAGTTACTCTTGTCCCCTTTCCATCTCCAGATTCTCGGGGGTACTAACGCTCTGAAAAGGGAACAATACGACCAGCTCTGGCAAACAACCATGACAGCCCTCGAATCACAAAGCACGCACACAGGCCAGCAGATACAAGCCCTGACGACACAGCTAACCCTACTCACCGATGAACTCCTCCTCCAGAGGTGCATCTACCAACCACAATCCCTCCTGCTATTACTGATAATCATAGCTGTGGCAGTCAGCGTCCCTATATTATTCTGTAATCGGGGATCTACCCCTTCAAACACAGTCTCCCTCGGCAGAGTAGGAGGAGGCCGAGGGTTCCTAACGAGACACCTACGCTCTACCTCCCAGGACGACGATCCGCAGACCTCTCCACCCCCGACGACGACGGAGCAATTACCACCCAGCAGGGATTCACTGACTCCTACCAGCCACCCATTGCTTAATTTCCTTTCAGGCTCTCTCGTTAACAGCACTATGTATCGGAACGATTGTGCTCACATCCTCGGCCCTGGAGTCCCAGTAGTAAGACTTCATTACTTTGAACAACATCTCTCTCTTGGGGTATATCCAATTTCCATTCCTAGGCTCTTGATACTGGACCATGCTCCAAATTCGACGCTACCATGTTCACCCGCAGGATTGTCGCAACCTTCCATGATAGTTAGAATCCCATAGTTGTTAGGGTATGATAGTTAGTTTGGGGTATGACCTGTTTAAGGTCGTGACTGCCACTTTGGGGGTTTTCCCGTTATGTGGGTTTTTCCTGTTTACCAGTAGAGAACTTCCTGTATCGTACATTGAATATCCACATTGTTATCATCACATACCGGAACCACCACCTACGTGCTTTTCTCCGTGCTTTGCGCCGTTACCTACGCCACCCCAATCATCATTGTGTTGTGAGCAAGCTGCCATCAGAGTGTCGCTATCATTCCAGTCAATGCAGAACATCCCTACTGCAGCAGAACTTGCGTTCGCCGCTACTAGCCTCGCAGCTTTAATTCGGCCTATTACGGATTTGTATGAGTATGAGCTAGCTAAGTAACTGATGGAGTTATCCAAGGTCGCAAGACAAGGGTCAGGGTCGGGTAGCTAATAGCTATTGGGTGAATATGTTGTGTGGGAGATGGAATAGGCGGTGGATGAGATCGATTTGTACGTGGCGGAGATGGCTCCAGCATCTTACTGGCCGGATATGAAATCTGTTATTCCCGCTACACCCGCAGCGAAGAGGGTGGTTTGTTCTACAGCTGGCATGCAAATTATCGCATAATCTCAAATAATTAAACTCTTTACTGTGCGGTTAGAGTTGGCTCCTATGGTAACTTAAGGTCTAATGTTTTTCTGTTTCATGTTTCCCAGAGGGGCTAGGCAGCTCTTTTTTTCTGCGATTCCCCCACCTTTTCCAAGGCAGGGATTTTTTTAACTAAATAGTACATAGTTCAATTCTTCGAAATTCTGTTATTAACTAGCGAGTGATAATTTATGAGGAGAATGACATCCTTAGGAAAAAACATTGAGACCCGGCTAAAAAGAAAAAAGAAAAAAAGAATTAATATAAACGAGCAAGAGGAATTATACCACAGACGTCAGGTAAGCTGACAAGACAGCCAAACAACGAAACCAATAAACCACCAAATGCAACTGCTATGCCCTCTCAAGCCCGACTCAGATAATTCAATTCCCCCGCGCTTATTACCCACCTCCCTCTACCCCCTCTGATCACATAATCAAAACCCCCGGATAGTATTATGACGAGCAGCCAGTCTCCCATCCCCATTCATCCTCTTCATAAGGATCGCCACATGGCTAGTCCCCTACAGAACAAACCCTGTCCAAGCCACTCCTCCAAACTTTCGCAAAAATCTGCCGTCACTCCAAGTGCTGATCCCCCCCTCTTTGGCACCTGTAACCGCATCCTTCTAAGGTACTCGAGTACATCCTCACATTTTCAGGGCTAATCTTTCTGCCGGTACCGCTGGATCCCCCCTTCCTGCCCTTGCCAGTTATTCTCTCATGTGCCTTTTCAAGGGTGTATCCCATCACTGCCAGGGCGTTGAGACCGATTGATGGAGGGAGTGTCCGGTGAAAGGCGCCCAGCCGAAAGCCAGGATTATTTTTCCATGATGTACAGTACGTTTATGGCACTTAGGCTGAGTTGGTTCATGAGTGTTGATACGGCGGTCCTGTATTCCTGCCTTCCAAATACATTCCACCTAGCAGCAACCTTCTTGAACACGGGGGCGCGTGAATAACCGGCACGAAGGAACTACGAGAAGTGACCCAACCCAAGGAACCCACGACACAACTAGGTTCATCCAGGTAGAGACAGAAAAGATAATCCTCTTCAGGTTGATGTCTTCTATAGCAAGCGGTTGCAAGGGATCGTTTCCAACTGCATTCACAGAGATTCCGGGTGCTAGTATCACGTGCTCCCTCCTAGTAACTGTTGTGGTGGTTGTATTGAGGCGGCTGATAACATCACGGTGAAAATTATGAGACTTCTGCGATCGGTTAATTTTGTCCACGCACAATATCTTGCTCCCACTAATTTCTAAGCAAATTCTCTCACTCCCACCGCACCAGACAGTTAAATCACTAGCCGGAGAGCAGCCCCCGAGATGGACTACTAGAAAGTAGTTCAAGCCCAGGTGCTTTATATCTCAACGTACAGACCTCCCGGTGCATACAAACCAGTGGGAACGAGTACAGGGTCTTGAGGGGTAGGCCCAGGTTGTTCAGGGTGTATTTGGGAAGACTTTTTCTGAAGAGGGCCATCTAGACAGGATTAGGAAAAACGATGCATTGGTAACTTTAAGGCGGGCCAGGCTTTCAGAGGCGTTATTTAATTGTGTTTGAGGTTTGTCAGAGGTCACTCGCCGTCATGGCGAGGATGCAGAGGGTGAAATACCGGGAATGGACCAACAAATTTAGTAGCTCAGTCAGGAGATTGCCAGTTTACCGGGAGGGAGTAGTTTTCATGCACTCCTGGCAAAGATATTGAGTTGTTCGCGACGGGAGGACAGTGTCGATTTGCTACTTATGAACATGCTCTTTCTCATAGGTAAAACTATAAATTTACAACTAGTTTTTGGTACCGATCTTGTAAAGGTCAAGACATATAGACGTGGGCTAGAGAGCTTGGACCCAGAGGTGAGCAAGAGATTAATCGCAGAATCGCCCTTGGATTAACGTGGGTTCGGGCAAGAAATTATGGCTAAAGATCTGGCATACGGTCCTCCAAAACCTCTCTTTTCCTTTGATTAGCTACAAGCTTGTTTCCACCGCTTTCTGTTATATTAATACTGTGACCGGCTAAACAGGTGAAAACGGAGAAGGGATGTTGAGGCGAAAGGGCAGTAGTAGGAATTTAGGATCTATCTTGAATAATGCGATTCACATTGCCACTCATACCCTGTCGTTTCCACGGTCTCCCCGGGGTGTTTGGAGGAAAGAGGGGGAAAAACAGAATTGTCAAATAGACAATAATTTCCCATCCTTATATCCCCCTCCTTCCTCTTCTAATATAGATAAGAAGCTTACCGGAGAGTGTTAGTGGAAGGAGGATAGTGACACTTTTTCTAGAGCAGGTGGTGGTAGTGGTGGGGTCCCGACAAACATCAAGGAGGCTGGAGATTTGTTTTCTGGGGGAATAAGATCTACATTAGCAATGTAGCACCCGTGGGATAAGTAAGAAGCATTTCTGAAATTCCAAAGGGGATTGGATGTTGACGAAGACATCTTGAAGGAGGGTAAGAAACTGGGGTCGGTAGAAGAGTCCCATGTTCTCCCGGCCTCCAAACCCCTGCTATATTATATTTCCTGGTGTCTACAGTATTTCTAATACCCTTCCGCAGAGATCTGCATTGCCTCAGCTACAATCGCTCGCGAAGGTACTTCTGAAGGTGATATTGACCAATCTCAATGCGGTCCCTATGCGACAAGCACTACCACCTCCTCCCACCGAGCCAACAGGTTTTGTTTGCAGATAAAAAAGGTGCACAAGATGCCTGTAAATCGGACAGGCTATTGCATGGGACTAATTAATACCGGTATATAGATAGCGAAGGCAAAGGTCAGAGAGGGTCAATGACCAACTTGCCGTACTTGTACTGTACTCGAGTACTTTACCCCTAGCGCAAGTAGAACCAATTATATGAGAGTATCTCCTCTCCCGCCGTATTAAAACACCGGATCCCCGTTCGAGCAGGGATACCCCTCTGCGGATCCTCAACACTTCCCAGTGAATTATCATACCCCGGACGACGGCCGATACTTCCAGCATGGGTTTATTCCTCTAGCCGAATGGAGGAATCCTAACTGGTATCAAATGAGGCAGCTCAGTGTACCCGAGTACAGTATTATATTACCTAACTGCATACTACCTTAGCGTAAGTATCACTTAGTTACGGTACCCGTACAGTAGAGCCTCAGGTCAAGCTTTTGTCTAATAGGGGTTCCCACATTACCGTATTTCATCCATTTGAGGATTCTAATGATAGCTGTGCAGTCGCGGAACAGGAAAATATACACCCCTACCAAACATACAGTCCGCTGCTGATTGGTCGAACCTCAGCAATCCTAGCCTGCGAGCCAACCAATGGGGACTATATATTTGCTGGGGGTGTATATTTTCCTATTCCGCGTCGTATTATCCCTTACTCGAGTACAAGCACTTGTAGTATCATAGCAGTGAAAGGTGTATAAATAAACGCCCTTACACACAACCCAATTATTTCCCAATATCATATGTTCTCCTGCAGCTCAACCCTCGGAGATGTAGCTATTATGTATCGTATATACCTAAACTGTATGCCACACGGTGACGACGACCTAGGGTTGTTGCGAGTGAGATGTTCGAGTATGGGGGTGGTGCCAGAGATGAGATAGAATCACAAGGAGGGAGTATCAGGGGAAGAATTCCTCATGGTGCATCAGCACTGGGATGTTGGAGCCGAGAAAGGGACAGGAAACTGTTACTAACAAAGAAGTATACTTAGCTAGACAAGGGAATGAGAAGAGGAAATGTGATACCTACCCGGGCTGGCGACTCGTGCATTTACCAGGAACATTGCTCGACTATTCACAGAAACGTCGTTACGCACATAGCCAGTAACCCCAACAATATCAAAGCCCTCCGAACCTCTGCTAGCCCCAGGATAAGTCTGAACCCTCCAGAATCAAAATTCGACCATCCGGGATAGAGGTACTATCAGGATGTATAGCAAATGCAACTCAGCTGCTCACATTTATCCAGACAAGGGTGAGTTAATCGAAAAGGAGAGAAAATGAAAACCTGTGAAGGCACGTCCGGGGCAGCGAGCACGATACCAATGACTCTACCCACGTCGATGGGGGTGTTTATATAACGTCGAATGAAGTCATGAGTTGTTACAAGCAATATTTAAGTATCCCAACACAGGGAGTAGAAAAATATATGGCTAAACACCTGTAATCGCCCATACTAAATTGGTACTCAAATTTTTGAATACTTCTTTTCTAATTTATCACCTCTAGAGTCTGGGCATAGCTCTCACTACTGTTCAAGTGGAAACCGAGTGATAGGTAATGAGTATACACCCTCTTTACCCACTGCTACTGGAAGGAGGGCGCATTCTCCCTACATTCCCCGTGACCTAGAGAGTGAGTGATTATGGGTGTCTACGGTGCCTTGGTATTCGTACTGTACAAGAGGTGTTTGAGAGAGAAAGGTCGGAGGAGAATTTGGTTCTGTAAGATAAAAAAGGGATAGCTCAAATCCAATTAAATTCAGATTCCACTTTGTAACTTGCAGAAAATCCCACCAAGGCTCTCTTAAGCTAAGGTTACGGCGGTAAGGTGCCAATACCGGTATGTCGTTCCTCTCCACGAGGCTTTCCCCCAGTTACTCATTGGCAGTCCCATACCGGTAGTAGTTTAAGCCTTCATCGCACAAGCCGTCCCGATTAGGAAACCGAGCCTGAGAGTTACCCTACCGGACCAACCAGCTGCTGGAGCTTCGTTCCTCTGCTTGGCCTCTCTCTCTCTCTCTATCAACCTCCTCTTCACATGCGACCTTCTCTCACCTAACAACACTACACTACTTCCACGATTATAAAGGTCGCTCTCCCCACCTATTTCGAAGATTTCCCCAATTCTTCTTAATTCCTTCTACCCTCACTTTTTCGCCCTATACAAACATGAGCACTTCTAATTTACTCCATCATGACTTTGATGTCGACGAAGACGACCAAGATTTCGATACTAGCCACCTAGACCAAGATGCTGAGGGCGAGCCCGATGATGAGGCTCCACCCGCCAGAGGCCAACCGGACGACGATGATGAGGAGGATGATGAAGAAGAGGATGAGGAGGACGACGAGGAGGAAGACGACGACCTAGTATGTTATCGAAAGCCTTGCTCGGGCGCTCCCCTGATCGGCTTCTCCTTGAGTGAGCCATTGAGTCTGGGCAAAATTTGTTAACACATGGTCTGCCTTTGACAGCCTCAACGCAAGCGCGCTCGTAGACCGCATCGCAACCAGTTCATCGATATTGAAGCCGATGTCTCCGACGAAGACGAGGAGGACCCTGATGAGGACGAAGAAGACGGCGCGGAAGCAGGCTTTATCGCTGACGATGCTGATCGCCCGGAGTTGAGTGACCTCCGCCAGTACCCTCGCGACGACCATCGCCATCGTGAGCTCGATCGCAAACATGAGGCTGAGCAGGCAGAGGACATGGAGCAAATCGCCGCTGGGTTTAAAGAACGCCATGGCAGGTCGGCTCGGAGACGCATGGAGGATTCGCAGGTGGTTCCTAGAAGGTTATTATTACCATCTGTTAATGATCCGAGCATTTGGGGCGTCAAGTGTAAGCCTGGAAAGGAGAGGGAGATCGTTTTCTCGATTCTCAGGAAGCAGGAGGAGTTAGCAAATACGAAGACTCCTCTGCAGATCACCTCTGCGTTCGAACGTGGTAACACCATGCCCGGGTATATCTACGTCGAGGCAAAGAAGCAAGCAGACGTTATGCACGCCCTTCAAGGTGTTTCTTTTGTCTATCCCATGACCAAGATGATTCTCGTTCCTATTAAGGAGATGCCGGACCTCCTTTTCGTTATGAAGAAAGCCGAGATCACCCCGGGAACGTGGGTTCGTTTTAAACGTGGAAAGTACCAAGGCGACCTTGCCCAGGTTGAAAACGTTCTGGCTAGTGGCCTCGAAGTTAAGATCAGGATGGTACCTAGGTTGGACTATGGCAACGGCACTGATATTGACGACCCAAACGGTAACAAGCGAAAGCGCAATCCTTTTGGAAAGAGTGGATCACTTGCTGGACGCCCCCCACAGCGACTATTCTCCGAAGTTGAAGCCAGAAAGAACCACGCAAAGTATTTGTCACAACGAGCAACACAAGGGCTGAAGAAGGTTTTCACCTATCTCGGAGACGAATATGAAGACGGATATTATATCAAAGACGTCAAACTGAACTTAATTCAAACCGAAAACGTTAATCCAACCCTAGAAGAAGTCTCTAAGTTTGCATCTGGAGGGGATGATGGCACCGAAAGCTTGGATCTCCATGCCTTGGCTCAGTCACTGAAGAAGTCTGTTTCCACATACCAAGTTGGTGATACTGTCGAGGTCTATGATGGCGAGCAGAACGGTCTTGTCGGGAGGGCTGTTAGTGTTCACGGCGATATTGTCACATTGGACGTGTTGGAAGGCCCACTGAAGGGGAAACGCACCGAAGTTCCATTCAAAGGATTGAGGAAGCGATTCAATCCGGGAGATCATGTCAAGGTTACCGGAGGAAGCAGATTCCGAGACGAAGTTGGAATGGTTTTAAGGATCAATGAGGACAGGGTCACTCTTATTAGTGATGTTGGCATGACCGAGATTACCGTTTTCTCCAAGGATTTGAGGGAAGCTAGTGAATCTGGAGGCATGGAAACCGGTGGGAAATATGGGCTCCACGATTTGGTACAACTTGAGTATGTACTCATGGTACGCACGGGCTTAACTAAACCCTCTGTTGACAATTGATATTAGTGCCACTACTGTTGCCTGCGTTACCAAAGTCGACAGAGAGTCCGTTAGGATCATCGATCAACATGGCAACATTAGAACAATCATGCCATCTCAGATTGCGAGCAAGCTTTCAAACCGTCGCCCCGGCGTGGCCACAGATCGAAACGGCTCTGAGATCCGCGTTGGTGATACAGTGAAGGAAACCGGCGGAGAGACCCGATCCGGTGTCATCTTACACATCTTTAGATCTTTTGCGTTCCTTCACAGTCGTGAAGAGACTTCGAACGCTGGTGTGTTCGTCTGCAGGACCAACAATGTCGCTACCATCGCTGCCAAGGGGGGTAGAATTACAAATAGCCAATCTACTGGGCCGGATCTTACCAAGATGAATCCCGCTATGCAACGTAATGGAAGATCCCTGGATGCTTCCGCCATGCCGCCTCCACGCACCGGGGGAAGAGATAGAACCATTGGACAAACGGTTACCATTAGACAGGGACCGTATAAAGGACTTGTAGGGATTGTCAAGGATGCGACCGACGCTACGGCACGAGTGGAGTTGCACACCAAGAACAAGATTGTCACAATCGAGAAGGTGAAGCTAGGTTTTAAAGAGCGAGTTTTCCATACCCCCTCCCCCGTCATCTATAGCATCACTAATTAGAAATCGATATACAGCCTTCACACTGGTACTATTAAGTCTTACCAAGACCTTATGCGTCCTGGTGGCCGTGCAGATGGGGGGGGATATGGCAGAACACCCTCGATGTCCTCGGATAGGGCTTCTTCTTGGAGCGGCAGCAGGTCTCCTCAGTCCAGCTTTTCGGGGCCGCGTACACCGGCATATAGCCCTGGCAGCAAGACTCCTGCCTGGTTGAGTTCTAATGATGGCAGTCGCACACCTGGATACTTTCCCGGTAGTAAGACGCCTGCGTATGGTATGGACGGTAGTAGAACCTCCTATGCTGGAAATAAAACCCCTGCGTAAGTAATCCCCCCAACCCGCTTTACAATATCTGACAATTACGACAGTTGGAATCCCTCCTCCCGCACTCCCTACGCCCCAGACACCGATCGTAGTACCTGGGATGCTGGCTCCAAAACCCCTGGTCGCCCTAACCTCGATTCCTTCATGGACTCCAACTCTACCTCCGCAAACTCCTCTAACAACTCGTACTCTGCCCGCACTCCTGGAGCCTCCTACAATGCCAGCTCTCCAGATTTCATTCCACCCTCCTACAGCAGCAAAGAGCTCTCTGCACCCACGCCCGGGGGCCCTATTTCCGCGCCCACTCCCAGCGCCCTGTCTGCTCCCACTCCCGGTCCAATCTCTGCCCCAACCCCCAGAGACGCTTACAGCGGCGCCTGGGGTGGCCCGGAGACAGCTCTTACTCCTGCTCCTTATGGCGCTGCTCCTACTCCTGGTGCTAGTGGAAGTTACGGCGGTGGGGGTGCTGGTGGTGGCGGGTCTAGGGATCCCAGAGGTGGCTATTACCAAGGCGCTCCAACCCCTGCAGCCGGTTATGGAAATCCCAGAACTCCGGGTGTCTGGGCTGGTGGTGACGATGATGAGATTCGATACGCCGAGCCGACGACTCCCTAGAATCTCCATCCAGAGGGGTAGCAGCTTGCTTGGTTAGATTGGCTGGTGAATAGCAGTATTGTGTAGCATGACCTCGGGTGCGGAATGCATGCATGATAGGAGTTGGATGTCGTCGATCTCCTTTAGAAATAAAAAATGTGGTGATGGTTGGACGGGGGTATCATAATTTCTTTGCTTCTTTTTTTCCTTCCCTCCTTTTTTGTTCTTTCTAAGGTTTGTGTTTTTATTACTTTACTTTGATTTTTGATAATCTACGGTTCACGGTTCGAATTGAATTGAGGTTGGCTGGTGGTTGGCTGGTTGGTTGGGTGTCCACATAGTCGATAAATTAAAGTGTATTCCTTGATCTGGGTTAGCTTTTTCGCTTTTTCCCCCCCTTGCTGTACCCTAGTTTGTCTTGCGGGGCATGTGGCTCACGTGTATTGCGAATGCTGTGCGGAAACGGTGGGATGGAGTCGAGGTTGAAGTTGGGTTGACAAGACTTGTAAGATATTCATGGCTGAGAAAATCACATACATCACTACTGTAACTACTTAGGGGCGGAGCGTGAGATCTATGATGAGTGGCATAGTTTGATGATTACCATGCCCCCCTCTGCCTCGGGCGCTGGGGATACAAATCCTAATGCCCCATATGCCTCCGAGTGACACTCCGTGATACGATATTCAATCTTGGTAGGCTATTTTTCAGTGTAGTCCCCCTTCCAGACAGGTTTCTTCTAGAACTTGACCCTCCACGGTATGAGGAGCAACCCATATTTTATTTCCAGAGTAATATTCTACCTGTACTTGTAATGCTGAAGGTCTCAAGCACAAACCACCAGCAAATCACGACAACCGATACGATACCTTACACACCACAGCTACCACCAAAGCCAAATCACAGGTTACCCGGTAGCGACGCACAGCCCCGTTTATTTAATAAGATTTTTGTTTATCAAAGGACCGCTACTGTTTTACCCAGAGCCCCTCTGTCTAACTAATCAACCAACTGCATTCAAGCTCTCTCACTCCCCCTCAACCTAACCGCCTGACCAAACTTCTGCAATTTCGTGAGGAGCTGATCGCCCTGCTTGACAACGTCCTGATACTGACGGTTCTTGTCGTCGGGACGATTTGTCTCGATAACGCCATTGACACGGTCGATCGTGCAGTTTAGCTTTTTCGAGGGGATGAACTTGGAGAGATCTCGGTCCAGCCATTCCACTGATACCCCAAAGGCGCTCGCCATGCTCTCCAAACCAACGACGCGATAGGACTCTAAGAGTTGGGCATAGGCTCTTCGTCTCATTTCGCGTACGTACCTGGTGTTTGTTAGCTTACCTCAGATCCGTTTCGGGGATACACCAAACACACCAGGCTTTATGCTCGGCTAGAATGCGATCTCTGCTCAAGAAACGCTCTTCTACGTCCGCAAGCGCAACAAAGAAACTCTTATATTCGCAGAGATATAGACTGTTAACCAAGCTTTCCAATGAAGAGTAACCCTCGGTATCCTCCGTCTCAGCGTCAATCATCTCAACATCTCCCGCAGAAACTGCACCTCCACTCCTTGAGCCCAAGATCGCAAGCACCTCCGCCGAATCAATAACCTTGGCCTTGAAATCAACACGATTAAGAGAGATTGTGCCAGCAAGAACAGCGTAGAGGACAAGGGTAGAGTAAGAACAGATTTCTGTCGATGTAAAGGTAGACAACGAATCGAGGAGTAGTGGCGCAGCCTCGGCGTACTGGCGGCAGGAGAGAAGATGCAATCCTGTGTAGGACTTTAGACGATTGCGGCGATCCCAATCTCCACCGGTATCAATGAGGCTGTCGCAAATCAGTCATATCTCCACGATTTTATCAGTGCCTATATCTAAACATACCGTCTAGCACGCTCAACACTCTTCTTAACCCCAGCCTTGTCATCGTAGAACATCTCCATGCGGATAATGGCGAGAACGATATCGATCTTAGCACCTAAAGTCGGAGTCTTGATGTAAAGTTCTTCATACGCAGCAAGAGCTCTCTCCTAACCCCAATCGTCAGCTATCCACTCCAAGCAACCCCACCCCACAGATAACCCCACTCATAACTGAAGAGAAGGGCCAACCTTATCCACAACCCTCGCAAAAAATTCGGCCTTCTTCCCCATAGCCTCCACAACCTCCGACTCCCCCGCCTTCTCATCGCTCTCCTTGATCTCTGTATCGAGCACCTCCAATTCCTCATCATTGCTCTTCTTCAGCTCCTCATAGTACTTTTCGTCCCAAACGATCTTGCTAGATAGTATTCCATCGGTAGGATGGGCAAGGTATCGGTAGAGAGGGGCCTGGGAGGTGTCCTTGATGGATGTGGTGAGGGCCTTGTTTGCAGCAGGGTGGTAGGCGGATAGCGAGGGGGTGCGGAGGGTGAATATGTGCTGGGAGAGAAGTAGGTTCGGATAGGAGGCGTACTGGGGGTCTGAACCCATTTTTGCAGTTCGAGGGGGGAGGTATCTGGATATCTATCTATGGCGGAGATGAGATGAGGAGTTCTCTTGATCGTGATGGGGACTAATAGATGGATAGATGAAACAAACCCCCGAGCGGCGAAATGTAAGAGTAATGAAAATAGAAATGGGATAAAGTTACTGTCCTAGAGCTGCCGGGGGCTACTCTGGTAGTGTGCTGACGTAATTTTCAAACCCTGATGTACCAGCCACCCGCCACAACTCCCAATCAATCATCCACCCAACTTCAAAGGTCCTCGCGAAAAGAACGAACCTTAACGTATAATACAATCACGATTAACCTCGACAAGCTCACCCTCCCTTCCTTTTTTTTCTTTCTTTTACATAGCCACAGAAAACATCATGGGATACTACTATGGGACCGGAACGCTGACCACAGCGGTGCTTGTTATCGGAGCTTGTACGCCCTTTACTTCCCCCCAGTCCATCTGCTGCTGCCCCTTATTGCTATCTGTCCATAGCTAACAATGAGTGATTGAAACGGGTAGATATGCTCTTCAATGGAGATGGCGAAGTTTTCAACGCGAGTTCCACTTATTCACCATCAGCGCCCTGCTCCTCCCCCACGCACCCTTCCTCCCCAGCGGGACTAACAGCTCATTAGATCGGCCGATTTTTAGAAGAAACATCACCATACACTTGGGCCTCACTAGGCGTAGCATTATGTATAGGCCTCAGTGTGGTCGGTGCAGCATGGTAGCAACTCCCCTCCCAAACCTCATCACCTCAAAGGTTAACACCCTCAAACCAGGGGAATATTCGTAACCGGCTCAAGTATAATCGGCGGCGGCGTGCGCGCCCCAAGAATCCGCACAAAAAACCTAATCTCCATCATCTTCTGCGAAGTCGTAGCCATTTACGGCGTAATCATGAGTACCTCCTCTCCCCTCTCCACTCCCCTCCCCTTCTCACTAACATCCCCGCAGGCATCGTCTTCTCCGCAAAACTAGAAAACGTCCCCTCAGAAGCCCTCTACGACCCGAAAAACTACTACACCGGCTACGCGATATTCTGGGGTGGCATAACGGTCGGCGTGTGTAACGCTGTGTGCGGCATCGCCGTAGGGATCACCGGATCGTCGGCCGCGTTGGCAGACGCGGCGGATCCCTCGCTCTTCGTCAAGATCCTTGTCATTGAGATTTTTGGCAGCGTGTTGGGGCTTTTTGGGCTAATCATTGGGCTGTTGGTTGCGGGGAAGGCGGAGGATTTCAGTTAATTTGGTGGTTGTGGTTAATGGGTACGGGTCTCGGGAGGGGGGGATATATACACGCAGCAAATGCTGAGAGGAAAGGAAATAAAAGATTGGCATATCAAATGGATTGTGGGAGGGTGGAAAACGGCATTTTCTGGCGCGGCAACAATGGTACCGGTATGGGTTTGCTGTATTATTATGTAATTGGTAAAGGCTTCGTACAATGATTATATCCAATTACAGATACCAGTAGCTTACAACGTTTCGTGTAGAATACCATATCCAGTCGCATGCCTGGATTGGCGGCGGCTCCCGAGCCAGCACAAGCAAAACACATGAACACCCCGACCCAGAAACCCGCCCATTAAACTCAAGTTTTGTGAGCAGGAGAGTGCCATCCAAGTAGAATAGCACTGTAGCACCAGAGTGCATAACCAAAACCTGTTCCAACCCATAGTCAATTTACAAGCTAATGTCTACCAATCCTACTTACATCCCAGCTGCTCATTGACCCCCACCATGTTATCAACGACAGAATACTCTCAGTTATACAATCACAATGACTCAACCGACATTCACCATCATACTGTAATCCATTGACACGCATACACTAGCATAAATCTATAGGTAGTAAAAAAATAAAATAAAAAAGGGAGACTGAAAGCTGCCATGATACGATCGAGACCAGAGGAAGGTGAAGGGGAAAGAAAAAAACAGAAGAGAAAGACGGGTAACACAAAAAAAGATGAAAGAAAACCACACCGCCCTCGTTTCCGAATCAAGCTTGTGCATTTCCCAGTCGTCTACCATTTAGAATTAGCTGCCTGTCTAAGTAACCTGACCAAGACTTTATTCTAAACGTTATTAGAAAGGTAGAATAAAAAAAGAAAAGAAAAGACTCCACAAGAAGAACGCCAAAACAAACAAAGTTAAACCGTGACCTCCTCTGCCACGGGGGAATCGGCAACCCGGGAGATGGCCCCAGCAATATCATCCACGAGATCATCGGCATCTTCAATGCCGACGGACAATCTAATGAGATCGTCAAAGACTCCGGACTCCTCCCTAGCGGCAATGGGAATTCCAGCGTGGGTCATGCTTGCTGGAACTTCACAAAGAGACTCGACACCCCCGAGAGACTCGGCGAGGGTAAAAATTTTGGTTTCTTTGCAGAAGCGCTCGGCGGCTCGGAAGCCACCACGGATACGGAAGGATATCATACCACCACCCATTGCCTTTCTATGTTGCTTGATGGCGACTTTGCGCTGCGGGTGAGAGCTCAAGCCGGGGTAGTTGACCGAGATAACATGGGGAGAAGACTCCAAGAATTGAGCGATGGCCATAGCATTTTCATTGGCAGCCTTGGCTCTGAGATGGAGTGTCTTCAAGCCTCTATGAGCGAGCCAGCAGTCAAAGGGGCTTGGGACTGCCCCAATGGCGTTCTGAAGAAAGGTCAATGTATCATTGAGTTCAGAGGAATTGTACGCGGCAACACCCATCAATACATCCTATAATAACCATTAGTATCAACATGAAGTTTGTGCGAGTTCGAGAAGGAGCAACATACGCTATGTCCATTAATGTACTTTGTGACTGAATGGATGACAATGTCTGCACCATGGTCCAATGGGTTCTGAACATAAGGCGACAAAAAGGTATTATCAACAACCACCATGATGCCATGCTCATGAGCGACATCGGCAACAGACTGAATATCAACAAGCGAGAGTGTAGGATTAGAAGGAGTCTCGATCCAAATCAACTTTGTATTCTCCTCAATCATAGCGCGAGCATCGACTTCAATTGCACCAGTAAAGGTAACACGGATGCCGTGGGCCGCAGCAACCTTGGTGAAATATCTATGAGTGCCACCATAGACATCAGAGATGGAAATGACATGAGAGCCAGTTGCGAGGCTCTGTAAGATGGTGGCAGTGGTAGCAGAACCAGAAGAGAATGCCAAAGCGTAACTGGCATTCTCTAGAGCGGCGACGGCATGTTCGAAGTGATCTCTATTGGGATTAGAACTGCGAGCGTATTCGTAGAGACCAACTGGGTTTCCAACGCTGGTTTGGGCGAAGGTAGTTGAAAGTGAGATCTGAAGAGTTTGTCAGTACCTCCAAATTGTGACCAAAAAGTAATTGCGGGGGGAGGGATGATTACAGGAGCAATGACGGCACCAGTAACGGGATCATGGGGGGCACCGGTTTGAACAGCACGGGTAGCAAAGCCACGAGTGTCCTTTTGGAAACGAGGAGCATCTTCAATTGGGAGAGTAGCAATAGTCATGGTGAATGGATTCGACGAAAGTACCGAATGAATGATGAAGTGAAAAATTAAGGGAAGGTGAAGGTCGGGAGGAAGGTTTTGTTTATCGTCCGGTGACGGTGGGAGAGGAGGCTTTTAAAGGAGAAAAATGATTTAAATTTCTCGGAGGGGGAGGGCGCAAAAGGCGGGGCAGCAAGTAGATGAACCGGAACCCCAGACGTGGTAGACTTCCGTAGATTCCCCCAATGGACTCTCAACGTTTATTTCAACCGTAGCAAAGTATGCGGTCTTTATGCCCTTTTGTTGCCTTAGTGCCGTATCTCTTCAGTTCCAACCCGACTTTCGCCAGAATACCGTATACAGTACCGGTTCAAAGCCCGAGCAAAAACGGAGAAATGGGGAAGAATATAGATATATCAAACGGGTGCCAAGGGGAGGAGGAGCGTTTTTAGTTCCACCAAATGAAGAGTGAGATGAAGGGCAAACTGCAGGATGATGGCAAGAGAGAAGATTTGGTGTCAGAACCCCGCTCATCATCTACCCCCTTTATACCCCTCCGCCCCCCACAGTTAATGACGATGATCGAGTTCCATACCTGTACGAGTACTTCTCTATGGAAGATTCCGTCCAGGATGGAACAAATGGCGACATCGCAACCCAAAAAGGGAATCCACCTTACAAAGCCCGTCTGTATGACAAATCTAGTTGATGCAACAAATTAACAACCGAGCTTCGGCTCCATGTCCCTTAACTGCGTGTGAGTGAGTAATCAAATACGAGTACTGCACCCACTCGCCAAAATAAAAAGTCCATCCCCGAGATATACCGCTACCGTAGCCTTAACAATAGGAGGATTACGGTGGCGGCAATGGCTCACAAATCAAAATATCCCCAGAAACCAGTGTGTCTCTGGTTGGGCTGATGGCTGATGGGAGGTGCAGTTCTTAGAAGCGTGGTACTCGTACGACGGACTGGTTGTTCGTGCATGGGTAACGGTCAGGAGGGCAGACTGCTAGCTTTGGCAATAAAAGTCAGTATGGGCTCTCGGATATGATATCATACACAGACAATTTGTCATATAAAATTTTGACCTATTTGTAAATTACAGGAAGATGCATATCAAGTACGAGTACCGTACTGCGGAGCATGGCCTAGGAAATTCCGAGGCCAGATGGACCTCAATCATGCCCAAAATAAGATGTCACAATATTATCATATTATGTAAAAAATGTCAAAACCATTACCCATAATTGGGATTAACTATTATTTTAAGACTAAAAATTGGGTCTCTTTTCTAAAAGAAAACCTCTAGTCTTATTAGAAAAATTATTTAAAATTATTATTATTATTATTATTATTATTATTATTATAAAGAAGAAGAAAATAAAGAATTTTCTGATCTCTATCATTATTCTAGTGTTCAAATTTTATTCTAATATTTAAAAAAAAACCTAAAGTTAGAATAGAATACCCTACAAAAATATTAGAGGGGATCTGAATAAAAGAATCTTAAAAAGATTATTGCAGTTTTTACAAAACATTGGTATGATATAATTTTATTCAATATGTATATGACACCTATATATTTTAAGTATTAAATTTGCACAATCTTATCAATTAGAACCTGAACAATTATTCTTAAACTATAAATCTGTAAACTCTATTACATTTTCCCCTATAAACCTCCTATACCTCCTGTTTTATATGCTCTAGTATGATAGTCTTTCAAGATTTAATAAAGTTCTCACACAATTTTTTACATAAATCATCTTAAATCTAAAGACCTCCATAGTCATGATATTTCTTCTCTAATATTCTATTAAGTTTTTGATAATTAATAGAAGTTAAACCAGCAATATTAATAATAATTTATACTTTTTATCTGGCATCTCTTTTAATATAAAACTAATTATTATATTAACTAAAAGCTACTATGATAGTAGGATGATATCCACTTTGTAGCATAATTACTACTATATTATCCTCATCATCATTATTAAAAGTTAAAAAAAAATATAAATACCTGCAATCAACTACAGGCACTCTTACAATCTCAACTTCCCGATACCCCGGTATGATACTATATTGTGCAAACAAATAAATGACACAAGCTCACAGTAACACAGAACAATTAATACCCCACTCCGTAATTCCAAAAAACCCATCTTCACGAGTATCATACTATTACCTAATATATATCCCGGTCCGGATAGCTATCCCCCTAATAATATTATATCATACCCCTACCAACAAATATCAACCTCCCCGGATCATAAAGTAAGCATCCACCCCAAACACAGTATCATAAACATCCGTGAGATTTTCGGAATAACACTGGTACGGTAGTAAACCTGCCATAGGAAATATACCTCTCTCGTTTTTTTCTTTTCTTTCTTTTCCTATCATTTATCTATAACACATTAAAATTCATCGAGTTCTGGTGAATTGCGACAGAGGTTCCATCATACGAGATTTATCGTGCCTTACCAACACCCTTAAGTACTACCGGTAGTTTACTGGCGCATGTTATCTCCCAAACCAGCAGGCCCTCCACCAATTGTGAAAAATAACACCACCCCACCCCCGCCGAACCGACATGATAATATATATTTTTCTATGATAGATGCGGTACCGGTAGTGCACCTGATCCGGTCCCTGGTTGCGGGGTTTTCATTCATTCACTGCGCATTCCCCAAATTTCAAACCATGATAACTTAACTTTGTTTCTCCCGTGTTCCCGTCCCTTGGACAGGGAGCTTGGAACAGAGACAAGTACTGCACTGGACTATCCAATCAGATTGTTTCAAACTGGCAACCCTATCTGTACCGCTACTCGGTTTGGTAATAGTACGGGTACTCGTACAAGATAAATGTGGGTAAAAATAAATCGCTTGCACTTTCCATCCCAAGTACAAGTACCCGATCACACATCCCAGCAATAATATGGTGGGGGACTCCTTGGATCGACCTACTCCGGACCCTATGATCGCCCAACTTTAAATGATGAAGGCTCTAGAACCACAACACCTAACAAAAATATAAAATCTATTATATTAGAAGCTAGAGAATAAGGTAATAGGAGCAGATTTAAAGGATATGAAGATTTGATTGAGTTATGGGGGTTTGAAAAAAGGCAGTTATTTAGGCAATGTCACCCCCCTATTGTTTACTGTTAATAGACCGGTTAACATGACAAGCCATAAGATAACCACCTATTAAGTCTTTAATAACCTTAAATTAACCTAAATTAGCAAGCAAAGTCAATGTCGTAGTGGTTCGGTTTAAGGAGTCCCCCACCATAATGATAATGATAAACCGAGTGATTAAACATGAATGCCCTTCGGAGGAAAAAATAATATTGATATTATCCCCCGCTCAGCAAACCGAGGACACCAGCCCATATCTTCAACTTCCCCAACCAACCCCACTTCCATCGATACCATTGGTACCCCTTCTTTTCCTTTCTACCTAGCTCTAAATAGTCAACTTATTGCCATAGATCGCAGACTTAAATTGGGCTAGAGTCGGCGAGGATTTTCTCTTTTTTTACTTCAACAGATTCAACGCATAATAATACACAAAGAAACTCTTCGAAATCAATCAAGGCGAAAAAAGAGGGCCTCAAGCTAGTTAGCAAACACTAAATCCACAGCCAAAAAAAGACACTAGGAGAATATCAAGGAAAAGGCACGGAAAAAGGAAAAAGGAAAAGGACGAGACTCCAAAGTTATTTAAACACAACCCCATCCCCTCCATATCAGGGTATAAAAGAGCGCTGAATGCTAAATGTCGAAATAAAGGGTATGAGACAAAATAAACGGCCGCCGGCCATCCCGGCAGTGATGCGGCAGCCTCCCTAATAGAAGGGGTAGAGATAATTAGATAGAGACAGAAAGAAGAGAAAAAGGTCGAACAATTTTGTTGATAAAACGACCTCGACACCTTAAATGCTACTAGAAAGGGTCTCGCAAGCTGGGACCATCACCAGAGGAAGGAGTGTGAGTGACCCAGTCCAGGTAGGGCTTCCTGTGTCTTTCGTTGCGTCACAAAATGAAAGCGGTACGTAAGCAAAAGGCAATAACGAAGCGAGAGAATGAGTGGTCGTGCACTTGGTATTATTGTAAGGCCACATTTAGATAGCCAGGTCCTCTGAGGATTCGTAGCAAATCTCCCATTTGAGAGACGAAGAGTAGTCCCGCACAGTAGGGTGATCTCGTACAAAGTATGCTACGGCTGCGCCGCCGAGGGAAACGATGGCCATAGCAGCCCAAAGACTGTAGTTGGTGGTCTCAATCGACACATCATCGCTGAGTGAGAATGCAGCACCGGTTCCAGCGAGCGCAAGACTTCGAAACACACTTGCGCCTTGCATGACTCCCATAATACTACCGAGGCTGAAAGCATCAGGGCTGGCATTTGTCACAAGGTACGTCACGAGGGTCTGAGCGAACCCAGTGACCAACGTCTTGGTGAAAATTGAACTAGCCGATGATATCCACACCGCGACTTCGGAGCTTACTGCAATCTTGGATAGTAGTGGGGTTGCAATGTAGATAACTGGGTAGATCCAGCAGCAAAGCCGGTAAAGCTGGAGCAGACCCAGACGTTGCACCGATTTGGCGAATCCTAAATAGATCACGATACCGGCAGCGATGCCAGCGAACAGTACAACGAGCGATAAAAAGAAGCACGGTAGGCCAAGCCCCCCATGCTCCGTAGAAGAATTACCAAGAAGGGGCAAGAGCTGATCAAATGACGCCGAGTGAAGCGAAAGGAACGAATACGAACACAAGAGGACCATTAGAGACGGCGCACGCATAATCTCAGAAAATCTGATAGGCTCCGGTCTCTCATCCTTAAAGGTGCTCCGGCGGTGCGGGGTTGCAGGGTATTCGGCCTGTCCAAGAAATGTGTCTTTCTCGGTGAAAAATTCGGGTGACCGAGGGAGCAGCTGTGTTTCCTCGTCAAAAACTTCCGATGACGAAGTAGGTAGCGTCTAGAGGTTATTGTTAGTAAACACGTGATTATTGGTGGGAAATAAGCGCCACAAACCTCCTGAAGGAAAATCAAGTTGACTAGGAAGAAGATGAACATCAAGCTCGCGCAAGCTAGTTGGGAGCTCAAAATTGGAAAGGTCTTCCAAATCTTATTATCGGATGAGAATCGGTGGGCAAGAAGGGCTTGCAAGAGTGGTCCAATAACTCCTCCAGTAGCCACGAGCGGAAGCCGTGAAAAGTTGCGAGCTTTGGCACTCGACGTTTCACTAACATCCCCAATCATGGTGGCAGTAGAAACCCGAATGGAAGAGCTCATAAGTCCAGCAAAGGCTCTAATCAAAGCACAGCTAACAAGCCCATTGCTGAACCCCATGACCACACAAGATATTGTCATCCCGAGCATCCCCGCAAGCGCAACAGGTCTCCTTCCGTGTTTGTCCCCGAGTCGGCCCCAATAGAGACCTATCTCTCCCGTATCAGCATCTCTAGATCCGAATTCCACCCCATCCGGAACCAACTAACCAGCAATAGAACCAAGAGCAAACATGGTTTCCACTAAACCAGTCCAGTAAGCCGAGTTGACACTTCCGCAAAGTTGGCTATCGCGCAGCAACATGTAGAGCTGCGGCTGCAGGCTCGAGGCAACGATACTACCCGAAATATCAGTCAGCTGGCCTAATACTAGAATCTTGTGATCAAATCTTGATAGATAGGAATATGGAGAAAAACATACGCTTCTGCTAAATGCAAAGAATAAATCAGAGAAAGCTGTGTCCTTGAAACTTTTGAGCAAGGCTCGGCCTCCAACTTTAGCTCCCCTTCCTCGACTTCAAAGTTGTTCTTCTCCCCCAAGAAGGGTGGCGGAGATTCCTCCACATCCATGTCGGTAACATGAATACCAAGAGACTGACGTTCACATAGTGATAAGAGTGACATCGCGTATATTTGTGCTAGTTAGTGAGTGTAATTGCTGCGACCGGCGCAATACAGCGTTGGGTTTGTTTGTTAAGGAGTGTCTAAGGACCAAAAGTCCAATAATAAGGAATAAGGAGTGTGTGGAAGATGATTACGAGGGCCTCATTAAGATAGGCTACCCGTCCATACAAGTCAATGGGAAGGAGGGGGTATACTGAGGAGGGGTGAAAGAGAGAAACGGGGTACTCTGCAACGAAGCAGAAGGTGTGTTGATGTTGAAAAGAAGGTGGGTGGATAAGCAACGCAGTTGGAAGAAATGTATGGAGCACCCTGGCGAAGGGGGGGGGGGGGGGTTCGTTCGTCGCCAAGGCGGAGGAGTACCGTAGACTGAACTCGAGAAGGAGTTGCAAGCAAAATAGGAGGGGGGAACACCGAGAAGGGGAAATAGCCAGGGGAGGGGAGGGGCGCGTCTCAGGAACAAGTTCCTCGAAGACAAGACTTGGGAGTTGTGGCCGACAGCCAATCAGCATCGGTGAAAGAGTGCCTAAAGAGGAAACTGCCCTGCCGATCTTCCAACCTGAAGCTCGCAGCGCGACAAGGGCGCGAAGAAGGGAAGGGCTCAGGGGGGAAAAGATGCATCCATTCTGCTGCGCCTTACTGGTATCCGTGCTCTACACTACCCTTGCTGGTATTAATTCTGCGCCAACAATTCTGCGCCAAAGGCCTTCAATGGACAAATCTGAGGCTACGGTAAGCTCCTGCTCACCTCCGAAGGCATACACCGGTACCGTATGATACCGGCACTGCCATACCGGTAGCGCTGCACCGGCCTGGGGAAACAAAGCATTCTACCGTTCAAGTGATATCACTCGGATTTCACTGACTCTCCTCAAGCAAGGTTTCCAACCCTTTATTATTAACTTGTAATATTTAAACCCTAACCTCTACCTCACTGGCACTGGTTTCATATTAATAGTATTATAATATTATTATAATACATATTATCATAATAATAATATTATACTTGTCTGCACCTCAACCCGTCCTCTTCCTCCCCTTCGTATATCTCCAGACACTTGAACCATCATAGCAGCGTCTTTGCTGACCCGTGCAGTGCGGAAAATGGGTGGCAAAACAACCTCAAAAGCCCCTACTATGGTGACATCCTCTTAAGAATTATTGGCTGGACCCGTGATAGCCGGTAGCCTTCCTCGAGTGTTGTTGGTTTTTCGTGCCAGAGCCTCCGCCCTTTTGGGCCATAGGTACTGTAGACTATGTGAAATCCGGGAACTAGGGATGGGATCAATCTTTAAGGAGCTGTGGCAACCTCATTCTGCCAAGGCTACAGCATTATTGGCAACCTTTCACTTCTCCCCTTCAAATCATATACAGTTGAATTCCAATGGCAATAAACCCTGAGAAAATGATTACCCGTATATGTGAATCACTCACTATCCCCTCTCCTATCGGTGCCTGTCTATCCTCCTCCTCTCTCACTACCGTATCTCCTTCCATTACCCTCACTACATTCGCTATGCTGACGATTTAATCACCCCCTTTTGCCGCCTACTGCGCGCCAATCATCCAATCGGGAAACCGAGCGTTCATATCATTGTATTGTATCGTTGCAAGATAGATGCATGCCCAACCAGCAACACCTTGCCGCGTGGAGAATATGGAAGGAAGGAAGGGAGAGGAATCACTAGCATGGAAAGATATCTTTTATGATAGTAGCGGCGGTGGAAGCGATGATGACGATGATGACGATAAGAGTGGAAACGCAAGTCTTATCCCTCCCCATACTGTATTTGTTTCATCTGCACACTACCGTGGTACAGATGGCGGTTTCGGAAGATATAAATGGTGGACGGTAATTATTCATCCTTCTAAAGAGTTACGATGACACTAAAGTAATAGAATGACAAGTATAGAAAAGAAACGAAAAATTTGTGTCGTGGATCACCCACCCGCACCGTTCCTCCGTCAAAGGGAAGGGGAAGGGAGGAAGAAAATCCTTGAGGAGGAAGATTCGGGACATAAGGTTAACCAAAGGAATGAGGTATTGAGAAAAAGAAATTATAGACTAAAACATTTTACGTGATTCGCACAAATATTTATTCGACCATGAAGGTCAAGTAGTAGGGGGTATCGAAAGGAGACTAGAGAAATGGGTATGATGAGACGAGAGAAATGGAGTCCAACCCACAAAAAAAAATAAAAAATACCACATTTGCAGTACCACCCACAAACCATGTTATCCAAAGCAAACCTTCCAACTATGTAACCCGATGAAATGAAATAATAAACTTTTCTAGAAGCGAATGCGAAAGAATGAAAGCAAGGAACTGTGTCTAGGGCCCCCAAATTCACCTAATTCATGAAAACGTTGGCACAACCTCCCCACCAATTTTAAAGGGGAAAAAAAAAACACAAACATGAAGTTAAAAAGAAATATTGAAAACCAAGAAACCGTGCGCCACCACCACCACCGCCACCCTGCTCAAGAGAAAGGAAATAGGAAGTGATGAAAAGAAAAAAGTATACCGACCGAAGATAATTTCCATGATCCCAATCAATGGGTCGAGAAACACAAAAAAAAAAAAGTAGTCCAGGCTGAATGCACAACAGGGAATCAAAGAAAAATGAAATCAAGAAAAGTTAACTTGGAGAGAATAAGGTAGGATAATTCCCAAATTAGGCGGAATCATCGAAGCCCCCGCATTTTTCGCCATAGTTTTTTGAGTCCAGTTTGAGAGCCTTTCCCGCTATGACCCCAATCAAACTGCCCTGCGTCCGAGTCGCTTGCTGGAGGGAGATCTTCAAGTGCGAGTGGATCGCTCTTCCTCCATCCGTATAGTTCGTTCTCGTCGGCACGTAGATCCTTGCGGGTTAAAGTCATGCGCAATGTCATTTCCCTATTCCCGGGAGAGGCGTGAGGGTAGGGGTCGAATATGCTAGCATTGCTGACCCTAGATGGCATTACAGTTGACGGGGTTTGGTCCTCAAGCTCTCGCATCTTTTGGTAATCCATAACGTCGCCAACAGCCACGGAGACATTGTCAAAGTCGTTAAACAGATTGTCTCCTTCCTTGAAGGGCAAGTTGTCAATTTCGGATTCCACCTTCCGAATCGTTGCGGTTCTTGGGCGAACCTTTGAGAACCCTTTCGATTCTGCTGTGGAAGGAAATCCAAATTCAACTGCTTCGTCAAATTTTTGAGGGGATGCCAAGTATACCCGAAGCTTCAATCTTGCTTCGGGATCTTGATAATAGGCGGCATCGGTGTCCATGGAATTAATGCTCTGAGAAAAGGATGGTTGGTGTCTGGCGGTGTTCATACCACGGGATGACGGACGACGACTTCCTAAGGATGGCCTGCCGATAGTAGGAACAGAAGAAGTTGATGAATGTGTTCTAAAAGTCTTTCCAGAGAGAGATAGCGTCCTTTTGTGGAAGCTTCTCAAGGGAGTGGGATCTGTCTCAAACTTGTTTGAGTCAGAGCAATAAAACTCGTCCAGTCGTAAATCCAACGCACCATCCTCGTCCAACCACCCAAAAGATTTTCGGATCTCTTCGACTGCATTCATTGCATCCCTATCATATATTGAGTTCCTGAAACCTGATCCTGAAGACCCGCGACCATCAAGTGTGTCCAAGCTACGGTTGGCGTGCCTTCCCATTCGATATATAGCCTCGTCTGCCGCATCAACGATAATGCTCTCGCACTTGGTCGCCAATAGAATGCGTTCCTCCCTTGAAAAGTGCTTCCTCCTGATCGTCTCTGGCAGCTCGAGATACCATTTAGCGTCAGCCTGGGATAACAGGAAGGCATTGGCTTCAGGGTTCGGTTTGCAGAGTTTTGCTGGCCGGGGGGGCGTATGTGTGCTTCGGAAGCTGTCATACGATGGCCGACTCTTGGTTCTTAACCTTGTAAACTTCCCACTGGCTGAGCTCATTGTCCTTCCGTGGTTGGATGATGGTAATGGTGACACACCATTCTGGTGTTGGTGCTGTTGGGCGTATCGTAACCTCTCGAGAGAAGAGAAATACTGGAAAGAAAGAAAGAGGTAAGCATTTAATTCTCTGTAGTCTTTCTTCTAGCATTTCTAGCCCTTCAAGGTAATTGATGTTGTGGGCCAATCCCATGAAACGGGGGGGGATAACAATAGGCCAGAGGAAGGGTAGGCTGTGGGGAAAAAAGAAAAAAGAAAACTCACTTTTCGCCTGACTGCTGGGGGAAGGTTGTCAAAATCAACTGCATCCATTGTTGGGATATGTGACCGCATCTTCAGATTGGTGGTAGCAGAGACGCCTGCCGTGCAGCAGGATACACGTTTTATTGCCGGACGAAGAGACTCGGAGGAGTTTGAATGATATAACGAGCGGCGTTTTGTAGTGACGGAGTCAGTGATGGTAGTAGAGCTGGCCCTGGGCATTTCATCAGATATAACAGAGGGCATTGAAGGCACTGTGCGAAGGGTGGATGGTGCAGACGAGGGGGGCGGATATCGGCCTTCCTTAGAGCCGAATAGTTGAAGGTGAGGGGGGTGGATGGATAACGATCGCTATGCGTCGTGGATGAAAATGGGCCAATCCAAGCTGGAGTTGCTGGCCGATTCCGTTCCTGCTTCTGATTGAGATGCTTTCCTCTTCTCTGGTTTCCCTCCGAACTGAGTTGAACCTTGCTTTCAAACCCGTCGTTACTTGCTGCTCACGGGTTCTAACTTAGGGGAGAATGAATGGATGTGAAGGGAACAAAGGAAGAGAGGGGGGAAGGAATCCAAGGCACAAGCGTAGAGGTTGGGGGGGGTAAGAGACGTGGGAATGGAAATGAATGAATGCAGAACGACTTTCACGGATCAGCTCCAAGCCCAATCCAATGGCCATCAAAAAGTTGGTTCGCTGGATCTTGCCGAAGATGTTCTCAGTCGAGAAGGTGTGTGGTGGACATGCAAGCATGCATGCAGTTGTGTGAATTATTATTTTTTGGGGGGGAGGGAGGGGGGAAGGGGGTGTGGGAGGAACGCCTGGGTGGGTGGGTGGAGTGCAGTAAAAAGGAGTGAGGTGTGGGTAGGTAGGAGGATGTGTCCTGGGCTTGCCGGTACCAGTAGTGCAGGCGGAGCTGTAGGTCTCGGGGAGTTGAATCCCCAAAGCCAAAGCGACCTCCCATTCGCCTCCACACAATGCCACAACACACCCCCTTCTGTTTGAGTGAGACACGCCAAATGCCAATGTCCAAGGCCAGTCGACAGCAGTTCCGTTCCTGAAGCGCAATGGGGCACGAAGGGTATTTCACTTTCGTGATCTGCCCGCTACGAAACGCAAACTCAGAATTACCGCACTAGTGCTCGAGTACTCGTACCGGTACGGTATCTACCCAGGAGTGTATATCGTACACCGGAAGAAGCGAAAACAGGCCAACCAGACAAGAGAAATATAAATTGGGGTCTTAAAAAAGGTTACTCTATTTGCTTGGCAGAGAAAAGTACTTGTACGGTACTCCAGTACCTCTGCACACCCACACTCACCTGCCTCATAGGCCATGGCACTGAGCACTTGGTCACTTATCTTTCATCGTATCGTGCGGCGTCGTGCCTTACATGAGTTACTTGCGGCGACACTCTGAGAGGTATTTCCACTCTCATATCTACTCTAATCCAGTGTCCGTCTCTTAGGAAAATGTGAATGCTAGGGTAAGTCAAATTTATCCTTCCTTGTGTTGATGATAGGTACAAGTAGACTATTTAGTCCAGCATGATGTGAATCTGCACAGCAGATTATTTATGGAGGTTCTACTCTAGTACACAACGGGGAGAGTGAAGGCGAATTTGTGCCCATGTTGGCGCCCAATCTAACTAACCCTGGACACCTGATCGAGCACTGGACACTTTTTGGATTGGGGAAGGGATAGAAAGGGTACAAGTGCTGGAGGCAAGGAAGGCAAAGGACGGCGATTGCGGGTGCGAGAAAATGGGCTTGCAGGGGTTTTCGGAGCCTGCTGGTTCGTGCGCCGAGGGAAAAGAAAAGAAAAAAAGAAAAAAAGACAGAGAAAGAGAGACCTCTTCCCGCTCGTAATCTATCATATATTGTCAGTCATATGATACCGCACTCGAGCACCGTGAACGGGTACAACAAGCAAGAAAGATGAGCCCGTCGTGGATCCTCCCAAGTTACAAGCGAAGGGGGAGCAAAAAGGAAATAATTCAAAAACCTCAAGGAAAATCATTCCCCGAATCCAGTACTGCACCAGCACTCGTACATCTTACCGGAATCCTCCGCCCTCCGCCCAGGTTAAAATAGAAAGACAGTGTGGGAGGAGAGGAAGTTCGATATCATTATCGCGATGGACATCAATCAATCCAAGCCTACTCGAGTACACTACAGTAGCCCACTCCTCTCATACTCGCATGCAAAAGATCTGAGACCGTCACCTCTCTTTCCCCCTTCACATCATTCCAATCCCTGGGAATTTGAGGTGCAGCAGCGTATGCGGTATGCATAGCGCTCGAGTACTCGAGTAATGCGCGTAACACATACCATATCGGTATTATTGTGTGTTGCAGTATCATATGATGTCTCCAAGAGACTCGAGGAAAAACCCCTGTGATCGTACTATACAAGTACCTACCGATACTCGAGTACAGTTGCACCTGGCTATAATGAACGCCAAGAATTAGTGTCTCAGACCAGTTCCTGAGAGCACGAAAGTCAATTTACACCGGAAAATAACTTGCTATAGTGAACACCCCATAGTAAAAATTAGTGAACGCAGCCCGAAGTACTGATTCTTGGCGTTCACTATAGCCAGGTGCAACGTACAAGTTGTACTCGAGCACTTGTCCTGCTCTTACCTTACTCGTACTGTACGGTACATGCATATAGCATACACACCACACATCCATGGTAGCCCCAATATGCTCGAGGAATTCAGGTATAATCTTTGTTCCACTCAATCCTCCTGCTTACTGATAGGGATGTTATTTGCCAACATGGCCGGATCACTCACTGCACCCTACAGATCCTTCGGATTTTGACCTTTCGGGACAGAGGAGTGCGACCGTACGACACTGTGCCATACCCATCCTATGCAGAGAGGATGGGCTCCAGAATCATTTGTCTTTCTCGGGACCGAAATTCCTTCGCGTTGCTACAGTAACTTATGCAAGAAGGTGAATCGCGAGACGACATGCAAGTACTCAGGTATAATATTAACATGTTGCCTAGAGCAGACAAGTCCCCACTGACCCCCGCCATGTCCAATAAAGAATTGCCTGTGCTCATCTGCTTCAACGGCTCATTCCAAGGATCGCATCTTCTCCCCTACCCTTTCCAATCGCCTTTGACAAATAAACTGGATCCCATATCAACCATCCACTATTTCCACTTGATTCCTGCAAATGGTAGGGTACCGGTAGACCACCAGCAACTTATCCAACGAACAAACATCAAGAGCTGGTGTTAGACCTGCCCCTCGCCAAGGCTCGGCTAGGGCAAATTGTTTACTCGAGCACTGTAATGTGGCAGTCAGCCCTGTTGAGGCGAACAATTTCATAATCTCATTCGTTCCTCTAAGTGCTTTTTCATGTCTCTCCCTTTTCCTGCCGCTGGGACCACTGGGTGAACATGTTTCCAGCGAGAGTGATTGGAGGTGGGCGTCAAAAACAACAATAACGCTTTCACGAGTTGTGCACTTGCTGTAGCAGCATGACCTCTCTCTACTTGTACGCAACGCTACAGCAAATCAATTGATATATCATCACTATGCTTTTTATTCCTTCAAACAAAATTTCTGAGTAGAGGCGGCAGGAAACGATCACGCTTGGGAAATAGCCAATTTTGGCCCTTTGCCCGTTTCAATTCTCAGCCCAATCGGAGGTTGATGTGGAGATTTGTCGGGCCTCGCTGCTTTAAGCTTTGATAGGGATTGTTGACCAAATTAACAATACTCGAGCCAGTTCGAGGACCGGCACCGTATCTGGAGATAGGGCCAACCCCTCTCCGTCCCTCACCCCGGCTAATAATAATAACCACGAAGCGGGTACCGTACGACATTGGCGCTGTCTTGCCCCCACGTGAACACGTTGGGAGTTCGTGACGCGTGATTTGAGAGTAGAGGAACTTTGTGGCTCGAGGGGAAATGGCGAATCGAAGAAGAAAGGTTTAGAACACCATCGATTTCAGGGGTGTATGCTTAAAACCGACACACCATCGGGTGACAAAAATTAGCGACCTGATATGCAAAGGCTCCTAATCAGGCACCGTTCAAAAATACGGTATTTAACTCCTGAGACAATCACAACAGCTACCTCAATGATTGAGCTGAAAGCACAGAAAAAACTGCAAAAACCAGAGAGGATTTGGAGTTATTCATTATTTACTTGTTTAACTGGCGGGGCTAGCGTCTTAGCGTGGGTGAGGTCCAAGTTTGCAACAAGTGAGCGCCCGTATAGGAGTACTTGTCCTAGAAACTGCGTGAGGCCTTAAATGCTCAATTGTTGGAAAGGAGCACATAGTAGCAGGCACAAATAAATATCGGCCCCTACAATTTGTGGTGCAGTAGCGGTACTTGTGCTCTGGGAAAATTTCTAATACCAGGATCAGTAGACTCGCACAGCCTGCGGAAGAAGAAAAACCCGGAAAACAAGGGGTAGAAACACGGAAATCGATTGGCTCCAGCCTCCAAGCGCTCCAATCAGAGCTCCAAAATCCCTTGTCGCGTTTTCTGAACCGATTCTTTTTTACCGTAGGCTACATTACCAACGAGGGACTCAGACATACGGTGCTGGCAAAGGAGGCAACCGACGGGGTCCTATTGTGGGGAGATACCGTATCACCTAAGGCAAGGCTATTCCTGGCCTCGGGCATGTGCGCAGAAGTTGAAGCGGTACGGCTATCATAAGGCATGGGAGATTCAATAAAGCTGGACGGTTTCCGTTCGCCTTCGCATGCCGGGTCAGGTTGAAAGCCTTTCTGCATCTAGAAGACCCACTCACTCTGGGACCTTTGAGGAATTCAAGGAAGCACTCGAGCACTCGTACAGTACGAGCACAATTACCGCCTATAGAGCACCCGGACATACCGGTATGTGGCATTCTGGTAGCCCATCACCGACTGCGGAGGGCATTGCATCACTGTAGCGGTCGTGCAGTTATGGGCCGATCAAACGCGCCGTATCACGATAAGTTGGGATATGCGAGGCATGCCTTGTTCGTGCAAGTAACAAGTGCAATTAGAACAGCACTCTATTTGGTCCTAAAGAGGCGCCCGCTTAGCTGCTGGTACTTGTATATTCACAGGACCAAGAATCTACCGCACCTTCCAGCCTCAAGCCTTCGGGACTATCAGGTTCACTGGAAGCGAAGCCTACAAGTATATCGATCGCTACGCGTTGCGAATAGCATCGAAAGAGGCCCCCATGCGAAGGGGGGTGGCGGTGGAAATGAAAATAAAATCGATGCTGTGGAGTTCGCCCTGCCTGCTCCACAATTCATAAAGTATCCGTATGCCGTGGTGCCATGATTGTTAAGTTAAATTTGAGCGTGCTCGAGTAAGTTGGGGCATCTTGGCGCCAAGTCATCCGGATACTTTATGAGTTGTCACGTAACTCGACATTTCCCCGAAAAGTGTTTTCGCCGAAGAAGCTTACAATGAAAAGTGTCGAATCTATCATTCCCAATAAGGGGAGAGAGATGGCATTTTCTCATGGCCCAGATGTGGCTTCTGTCTGAGAAAAGATGTAGTAATAGCAACTCGGGCCCCTGTGGAGTATTTGTATTGCCCTCCGGCACCATTGGAGTTCTAATTGGGAGAAGGAATGCTGGTAGAAGGGACAAGCCATACCATCGCTGAACACCTAAATACACACCTCGTCCAAATACTCAGTCCCCATTAATTAGCTTGTAGGCTAGGATTCTAACCAATCAGCAGTGAACTATATAGTTGGGCTGGGTGTGTATTTGGGTGTTCCGCGATTGTCTGAGATCAATCAGTCCATTTGCGGGAAGATACATAAACGCCAGAGGCAAGACGAGACCCACCCAATTCAAGCCCAATACAACACAATAATTGGAGAGCAGCAGCCATCATAAAACAACACCACAAACCCATCCCTTCTCTTCCCCAGAAGAACATCAAGTGGCTGCAACAGTTACACGTCCCCCTTCATCCTCTCCCCCAGTAACCCCCAGCAGGGAACCCCTTCCAGACAATTCCTCGTTTCACGTCCTGCCGATTCAGGGTATTCTTTTCCAAAATGCTCGCTACCGTAATTAACGAGCACAGCACGGGCCGCGCTTAACTCTATCTATTTATATATCCTTCACTTCGCGTCGGTACGAGTATGAAGTGGTGGTGGGCGGTGTGTTGCATGCGGCGTTTTGTGCGGCTTAAGTAATTGTTGTGTCCTGTCTTTTATGTTATGGTGCAAGCAAGGTGAATGTTTGGGGGGAGTATACCACAACATGCAGTGCGCAGTTGTGGGTTGGGGAGGTCCTTGCAGGATATGATAGGCAGGTAGGTACCGGTAGGTGGGTAAGCAGGTAGGCAGGGTATGGTGAAAAGTAGGTACGGGTACAGGTGGGCTTGTGAAGATGCGTTTTAAGGGGGGGGGGTTGGGATATGATAGGGGGGTGGCATATCGGTAGCGCTGCTGTACTCGAGCATGATGGAAGTGTACCGTCTGCAAGCCTAAATGGGGGGGGAGCTGGGAGGGATGGTTCGAGTGACGGGAAGTGAATGTGAATTTATGCTTAGAGAAGGGGCTTGGCAGGGGAATTCCGAAATGTTGGATTGAAAATGCGGACAGCAGAGGCCGATGCAACCAAAAACTCACCGAAAAAGCGCTTTTGACAATGAAACCCGTCACCTCTCGGAAAGCCTTGGGAATTTGAGGAACATGTTTTCCTCAGTAATCAAGACACTCCAGACCGGCTCTGTCGCCTTGGATTTTTTTGATAAATTCGCTTGGCCTGCTGGTATCTCATGCTTACCAGCGTTCCGAGGGTATCCGGACTACCGTATTAATCTCACCAGAAGTATTAACTTAGATAGAGTCCTGGTCTGAGCTGCTATCGGTAGTTGTCTTACTCCCCAGGAATTGCGCAAGTATCTTTGTTAAAAAAAGCGCTAGAGGGATTGTCCGTGACGTAACCGTGTTTTGTTGGTCTTATCATAAATTTATGCCTAATGGTGAGCACAGTCGTGGGATGATCATGACGTTTGAAACTATTGCGCGCTCTCAATATTTCGAGATCTGCCAGTACGGCACCGGTGATAGAGGAGTGGGATTCCCCCCCCCCGATTGGAAGGAGGTAGATAAAAAGAGGCACGGCTGTGTCGGATTCGATATATTGGACCATAGAGTCTTCTTCCCCCGCTGTTGGCTCTTCTTCGGACGAACCCTTGCCCAAAGCACAGCAGCACAACTCGAAACGGCGGTTTGGGGGGCGGGGTCGCGAAACCTGGACTCGCACCATATGAATCAAAGCCGTCCTACCTGAGAACGCCACCCCCGGAGAGGAGAGGGAGGTTTCGATATGCAGGACATGAAAGGGCAGCTCCCTCCGGTCTCAGCCCTCCAAAACAGGCTCAAGGTGCGGTTTCTGAAAAGAAAGGCTGGACTGGCTCATCCCGTCTTAGATAATACGAGTACCAGTGCATTCACTTCGATCCTTCTCTCCGGGAGGCTTGGTTCTTCGCGAATGCTTTGCTATGAAGTGTGCTTGGTAGTACAGAGTACTGTGCGGTGGAAGGTTGCGTATGGAGGATGAGTTCTCATACGTTGTTTCGAGGGTTCGGGGCTGGGATATATTGTCGGCACTTTTTGCCTCGAGTCTTCCGCCCTGGAGTTTCCCCTCCTTCCTTCTAGGTCTATCGGGGCAGTTTGATTATGTAAGCAGGGAAGGTGCAGAGGCCTTTTGTTCAGGAGTTTTTAACCTTCGACTAAGTTGTCACATGCCCTTTAGGTGCAATAGGAAGTAAGCTACCGGTACCGGTACTTGTATATAAGCCAAACGAGTATAATTTTTTTGCCCAATCGTCCCTTTACAGGTATAGATGGCTGAAGTGTGCCGGGGTTGTACGGTACGAGTACTATATAAGTATGCATTTAGAAAGCCATATCCCTTGCTGAGGGCATAGTATGAGTACGGAACTTGGGAAGAGTCCCCTTTCACTTCATTACCGGTAGATGCTTTCTCTATATACTGTGAAGAAAATTGCAAAGTTGCCCCCTGGTAGCCTGAACGCCCCTGCCGTGAGACTGAGCAGTATATCAGCAATAAACTTGGCCTTGGTCCTTCCGAATTTTATAGAGTGTAGGAGAGGACTGATACTGAGTAATATTGGTACTTATCCGAAGCTCTCTCTTTCACTTCAGCTTGGGCACAGCAAGGTCTTGTGTGTGTTGTATAACTCACAGCCATTTGCCATCAATACACATCTGGTCATCTGAGAGCCCATCTAAATCGGACCTCTTTCTTCTGCTCTGACCCTGACCTCCCGGCAGCGGCTACAGTGAGGGCCCCAGCAACCCGGGTGACATTGCCGAAAATACAAACAGAAACGGAAGATTCCTGTATAATAGGATCTCCACAATTCCAGGAGCTTGTGTTAGTGGATCAGGGATCTCGGACCGGCTACAAATGTCTTCCAACTCCCTCGAGGGTTCGGGGAGCATACGCTGGTTGGATGCACTACGGTACCGTCCTCTATACTGATGCTCTATCATAGGGCTTCTCAGATTGCGGTTTGCAAAAACCCTCATAACAGAGTCGAGAGAGAGAGAGAGAGAAGATCATTCATCTTGAATACTCACAAACGGTTCTGAGACGCCAACCTACCTATTGGCTTTTTTAGCCAAATGGGGAGGGGGGTTTGGAGCAGCCTTGATAGGCCGGAAGCTACCCAGGGAGAGATCCTTATCTTCTTTCTTTCTGACATGTTTCGAGATATCTCGGGATGCAATTTTGCTCTCTCAAGATTTTCGCAAATCGCAATATAAATACCAGGGTAGGAACTTGCGAACTGGAACAGACAGGGATATGGTTTGCTAGTTAGCCTTGAATAATGTTTCCATAACTCCTTATCGGACCCTGTAGGTTACCGGTACTCCTGCTCCGGGTCGTTGGTTCTCCCCCTTGGGCTCGCCGGTGCACCGATATGCATGACCACAATCTATGATGGGGAGTTATGCCATCGGCGCTCGGTTTTTGGCTCACCATATCATACCGGCATTGCTGGAGGCTGCCGATGTCGTTATTGCGCTTCGAAGGTCACAAAGTACGGCTGCTGTGCACTACGGTATTCTTGCGAGTGGGAGGTCACTTTGGCAGTGACAATGGTCTACTGGCACGGGACCGTACCGGCATTTGAATAGGTTCGATACGGCATTCAAGCATGTATGGTGCTGTACTCGAGTACACCCATCTCCGACCCGCCCTCTGCCTAGGTGCTGCTCGAGTCGATGCCGTGCCTACAAACCCCTAGGGGGTTCTCCACCCACCTGTTTATCTCTCGCCCCGTCGTGCAAATCCTACCCATGGCACCTCCCACTCCCCTTCTCCAATAGCAATAACACCGCGGACCGAGCGCCCTTTCACTCTTTGATCGACTTGCATGCCATTTCGTATCAAGAGTGTATCGTGACGTGTAGTTATGGTTTTGTGATATGGTGGGGTTTCAGTGTTTATATCACGGCCAATTGCGTTACTGCACCTTGAGTTGTGCCGGGGGGTGGGGTGGGGCGGGATCTCGGAAGGGAGGTGATCGGCGGTGATCGGCGGTGGTGGTGATACTCGACTGCTCGAATATTTGTGCTTGTGCGGCACAGTCTTGTTGTGTCTTGGTACGGGAGATTGAGTGCTGAGCATGGCATCGGGTCGATTCCGATTTTTTGCGACATATCAGCTCTAATTGGTGGGATATAAAATTCGCTTCTTCAGCCATATGTAGTACGAGTACAAACTTAGGAGAGACAGTAGGCCCGAGTGACAGCCTATGCATATCTAGCAGATGGCACGCGACCACACACACCTGACCAGAACCCGAGATGCACTGAGATGCGCCCGGCGCCTTGTCGCGGAAAGCGTCCTTGAAACTATTCCCAAAGCGGTCGGGGGTGCTGCAAGGCTAGAGAGACCGGCACTCTAGAGCACCGACGATACCCGTCAACAATTTCTTGAACTCGGGTTCACATAACGCCCCACCATTACCCCCCCCTACTCTGCAGCAGCAACCATACATCCACCAAACACCTCAACTCAACCCTCCCCCTCCAAAAACAAACAAACAAAAAACCAATGTCCCAAACCCACGGCCTAACAATAGAAGAGCTCCAGGAACTCTCGAAGAGAGCTGCAGCTGCTAAGGACGTTTCGTACAGTATTTACCTGCCCCCTCCCCATTGCACTCCCGCAGCTAACGGTGGGGAAAAGGCCCATACTCCAATTTCCGCGTCGGTTGCGCCCTCCTTTGTGAAGACGGGTCCTGGGTTATTGGCGCGAATGTCGAGAACGCGTCGTATCCTGTAGGGATATGTGCCGAGCGGACGGCGTTTGCTAAAGCTATTGTTTGTTTGCCTCCCTCCCTCCCTCCCTTCCTTTGTGCGGGTGGCTAATGGTGCATAGACGGAAGGGAAGAAGAAGTTCCGGGCAATTGGTGTGTCGACGGATATTTCACCGCCGGCACCGCCATGTGGTTTGTTACCCCTCCCTTAGATATTCGAAGCCGCTCTGGGGGAAAGTTGGCTGAGGCTAACACGGTTTTGGCGGGCGGTCTACGAAGGAATGTGCCGGCAATTCATACGGGAGTTTTCGGATGGTACTGTGCCGATTTTCATGTACGGAAAGAAAGAAGGGGAGTGTATCGTTAAGACTTTGAAAGAGGTATGTTGTGAATTTTTTATTATTTTTATTATTATTGCTGTTATTATTATTCTGCTTCTTACTTTATGAGGGGGTTCACTTCCCGAGGCGTCGGGTGGGGATAATGGTTGACTTGTGAGCTTGATAGTTGTTGCCCATGTCGTTTGGTCCCGAGGACCTTCCCCCGGATCGTGGCGCAAGGAAGTAGGCTAGGCTACCCTACCGGTACACGATACCTTATCATACTCCAGCCGGGACTAGGTTGAATGTCGCAATTCTATCGAAACTCGCTTTTTCGGAAAACTTACTTGTGAATGATGACATCGCGGGGTTGTATAATATCATGCGTGTGTACAGGAGGGGCTAGGTTAGATATGGTGTATGTGATAACCATAATAGATATTTAGAGTTTTGGATTTTCGGTTTCAAATAGGTGTTTGAAAGCATTACCGACTTCTACTGACAAATCACTCGCCTGCAACGCCCTGCCTTTCTTCTCGTACGCTACCCGTGAACAATACCTTGTTACGGCAGCTGCTCCAAATGCTGATAACGAGATCAATTCCGAATCGGAAAGTGAGTTGTCGTGGCTGGCGTATCCGAGTCGGTTAGTGGCTCCTACATAAGCCAGTTTCAAGATGGCAGGAGCAAAACTCACTTCCAAACCTTCTCCCGATAAACCCTCGTCCAAGCTAGGAACGTCCCCAAGCTTCCAGTAAGGGTGTCACCCTGCCCACCACTCCTCTTTAATCCGCCCTCAAGATCGCATGTGAATATCTGTTTTCCATTGGAAATGTAATCCTTTGGTCCCTTTTGTATAATGGTCACACCACCGAAGGCCCTAGCTAGTTTCGCACAAACATCTGCCTCATCACCTTGGGGGTCTACTTCCATGACTTTACACAGGCGTGCGAATTCAGCCTTGTTTGGGGTCAGGATTGCCTTGACATAGTCTTTAATAATAGACGGTCGGTTTTGCACCAAGAATAGCCCATCCTGTTATGGTCATCATCATCATCAGTATGTTCCTTCCGTTCGACTTTGTGTAGCGGATGAGCCTGTGGATGCCATACCGCATCTACAACCATGGGCATATTCCTCGCTTTCGCTGCTTCGATTATTTTTGCGGCTGTATCTTGCATTAAGTTGTCGCGGCCAAGCCCGGGCCCTACGACAATTGCGTGTAGGCGCTCGAGCAGGTCGATGGTCTTTTGAGATATTTCTTCCGCTGATTGCATCCCTTCCTGGGTGTGGGAAGATTGACGCATGTAGGGATGGACCATTATGTTTGGGGAGTAGGTTTTTATGACCTGGTTTGTTAGAACTGCGTGCTGTGGCTTGGGGTCGAGGGGAGGGCACTTGAGCTGCCTGCGGTTCGCAGATAACGTGGGACATGTCGGCGCCTTTGGTGCATGTTAGCCCCGGGAGTTGAAGAGGATGGAGGAGAGATGATATGATACCTAGTAGCGCGGAGGCATTTGCTGAGAAGAAAGGTGCACCGGTGTAACTAGCAGTTGTTAGTTTCGAAGTTTGGAATGGAAGTTGGGGGTAGTAGACTCTTCGCAGCCCCCGATGACTGCTACACGGCCTTGCTGTCCTGTAGATTATTAGGTTTGATTGAATTGAGTTGGTCATAGTCTATTTAGGAGGCCAAGGGTGCAAACCTTTGTGCATCTTATCCAGCAGCGGAGGAATGAACATCTTCACTCTCTGCAAAAGCTCTCGAGAACTCGGTGCTGGGATTGGTGGCATCTCGGAGGGCCCCTCTCTCTCTTTATTTGTTTATTTATTTAGGAAATAGAAGTTCAAGTAAAAGCGGTAGACTGTCAGATGGTGGCACTTCTCCTGGGAAATGTGTCTTGGAGAGGATTGGTGAGGATTTAGGGCCTGAGTGCTCGTGCCTGATGCTAGTTTGGCTATTAAAATATTTGTTTGTCCCATGAGTCGTCTTCTGAAGTGTAGCGTATTGATGACGTAACTTACAGTACCGGCGAGCGGGGTTTGAGGTTGTCCAATCGCTTTGCCAGATCATACCCGTCACTCGGATATGAATTTTGCGGGTGTGATTGCCCCGCCCGTTTTATCACCAATGGAGGGAGATGGTTGTCGGGCCGCCGCATAAGTTTAGACGACTCGAGTACCGGTATCCTGCAGGATACGTGCACGAGCGCTGGGGCTTAATTGCATATACTATCATCATACTTTTTACTCGCCACGATATTCGGGCGATAGCTCCATACTTTAGGGTGACTGGAGGACAGTTGGCTTGTGCTTTTGTTTGTTGGCTCGGCGATCGGGCGCAGGTTGGAGCTGCGTGAGACTCGTGCGGGTTGAGCTTTATTCTCGAGATCACTGGTCATGCTGGTGGACGCTGTCGGCTGTTTGTGGTATTAGGTCTTATATGTCGCCGTTTTGGATACTTGTACCGATACGGTACCAGTAAACATCTGCGGTGCCCGAGCATTGCTATCCGAGAGAAGCTTATGGACAAATCAACTCGGCTACGGCACCTCTTCAAACTGGCTCCAATACCAGTACTATGGCTGTGTGACACTCGAGTACTTGAATACTAGTCTGGCGGTTGATAAACACAACCTTACCGGTAAAAGGACAAGTGAGGGCTGAGCGCGCAAGCTGGCATGAATAATTGTGAGCCGAGCTGGGTCAGTAGATGCATCGCGGCGGGACCCCCGTTCGAGACCCCAAGTTCCAGGACCTCCTTTACCAAAGTCTGCCTCTCATTATATAGTACGTTCTACTTGGGTTGGCCTGCGCGACTAGCTACACTGCCCATCTATCATTTACCACAATTATGGAAGGGGAAGGCAATGGCCACAGCTAAATCTACCATGCACCCGGACTTGGTTTTTCACTAACTACGGAGACACTTTAACATGCCCTTATCGAGATATCAGGCATTAGGGATTCCATAAAACTCCGCTGACGCCTACAGCGCGTTGAGGAATCGATTTAGTTCCTCAATAGACTCAAGAAAGTTATGGTACTGGTTCGAGGAATAGCTTCTAAGCTAGCACTGGCACCTCTATGACCCGTGGAGTGGGGGGGGGAGGGGCGTATAAGGGCCATTGGGTTCCCTTGATCTCTGACTTCCTAACAAACACTAATCAGGATAGGTTACCTAACTGTCAAAGCTTAAAGAATTGCTCCTTACTAGGCGACCGCTACTACGGTGCTCCGGGTACGGCATGGAGGCTTGCCGGATATGGCGGAGCATCAGGTGCGCATGGCGACAAGAAAGTACGCGGCAGAAATTACGATGCCGTTTGTAGCTCCAGTTACAGTGCTCGGATACCTGGGTTAGTTCGCGAACACCAGGGTGACAAAGCTTTGGACGATATTAGGAATAGTGCACGCACTAGTGAGCATGTATTGAAAACCAGAAGAATTCCTCGAACGCTTTGTGCTTTGCTATTGGTTGAGCGATCAATTCAGTGGTTTCTATTCGATATTTGCCACTTTAGTTTATGGTGAGAATAAACCCTGCTGTTCGCGGACTAACCCTGACACCCGAGTACTCGAGTAGCTCAACTCTGTTGAAAACTTCTCAAGACTAGGCTTATTTCTGAGCTACCAGGCGTGGCGGCGCTCCTCCATAAGTTACCCAGCAAACCGCCATACCTGACAATGCGATACTACACCATCTTGCTGCTCGACTCTCCCCAGGAACGCATGCCACCGGCACTGGATATACTACCAAGCCCTCGCTCCTCACACACCTGACTGCCCTCTTGTGCGCACAAGGACGAAGATGGCTGGGGCAGCTCCAGGTCACTCATCGTTGTGCTGCGGCTAAGCCTACTCTTGGTGTAAGATTTCATGGTCAGTATCTGAAGGATTGGTTCTAATGCAGCCTTGAATGAATCGTTGGCACTGGCGAAGTAATAGATATGGCAAAAAAAGGTCCTGGGTGATTTAACTGGGGATGAGACCAAGAGGTCTCAGGTCTGTATACGTCCCGGGCCATCTGTGAGCCTTGAGAGATTATTAAGAGATCCTAAGAAAAGGCTATGAAGGCTGGTGTGCTCCGGGCGCTCGCCATAGAAGGTATTGGCTTCTGTTACCCTCTGGGTTCTTAGAGTTTATATTAGTACACGAGCCACGAGACATCTATCCGTAAGAGCGGTTCGTTTTCGCTTTGTGACCGATTTGGAGGGTAGAAGTTTCACTTTCCATATACTCAAGTACAGTACAAGTACCTGTGAGACTGGTATTGTCCTTTGTATTTTAATTATCATGTAACGTCACTCGGTCATGGCTCTTAAATTGCAACTGCGGGGCTTTGGCGGCAGGGCAGGTGCTGGCGTGGGCTGCAGCTGAGGCAAGACAATCGATTTCCTGAAAGGTAGCTCTCGAGAGCTCGGGTGTTTTGTGGTTAATCAAAGCACTCTGCTTGATGGGCCAGAAGCAGGATTCCGTTCCCATAGAACTATATCAGAGATGGCACATGAGGTGCCCACAGGAGGGTGCGGTATCGCCCCGGTTCCCGAAGCGGTCATTTACTGCTGATATCGCACAGCACTTCCTTGCCCACCTTTCAAAAAACTCTTTCGATCCGCTCTCTCTGTTATGTTGCTGATCTCGGGATCTTGAGACAAGAATCCTTGAGAGGAGATAGCTCTTTCCTGAGTACAGCCTCACCTCTTTGGCAATTTTTCATCTCGTTAACTGGTTTCCGTAATTTATTAACTTGCCAAACTAAACCTATCGTGGACTGACACCCTGATTTGCAGTTTTGCGGTACTGCAGCCGTCTCCGCTTCTCCTCGATCCCTCACTTGAGCTCTTGTGGTGCTGCTTCGGATCACTCGGCTATCACAACACTCAACCGGCTCTGATAACCATGTCCACAATCCACCATTGATTGAGTATTGCCCTCTTGCTTTCCTTGTCTTTCCCCCCTGCTTTCTGTCTTCCTCGCCGTCTCTTCAACAGGGGAAAACCTTCTACCCTGAATGAATGGGGATTCGTAACGCTTTCCCCAGCGTCGCCATAATCTGCCAAATAATCCACAATCACCTGCCTACGTCCCTAACAGTACCGGTTCCGCTGCTTGCACCCTTGTAGCGTCTATCCCAGCTGTTTTTGACTAGCGAGAGGTTTTTCTTTCTTTCTTTCTTTTCATTCTTGCAACAAGTGTGTCACGTTTTTTTCTGCAGTGGTGGATTCGTATCTACTGGTGGATAGGCATCAGACTGGTGCACGGCCCACAGCAGCCTACTGCTTCTTTTGTGTTCGACTTGGTATGTTTTGAGTCTTTGTACAGTCTCACTACTATGCTGGCGGCCTGCTGGTATTCTATGAGGCAATGTCTAAGTTTTGTAGTGGTTTGCGATAGAAGCGAGGTTGATGTGATATGAATAGAAGCCCGGATCTGAGACATGCATCAATCTCTTCATCTATCGCCATGTGACCGTTACTCGAGTAGTTGGCTCCCGCCAATCAAGATCCGTTTCAGGTACCGTATGCTTTGCTTTGTACGATGGAATGAACCCTTTTCCTTCTTTTCCCTCGGTGAGCTGGGCTGGGAATATGGGGTGGTGTTACAGGAAATCTGACCCTGTACTCTACCGTACTTGCCTTACTGCTTTGTTGTCTTTATTTTTACTTTTAATGAGAGTTAGTTATTTCTAGCCTGGAGAGAATAGCATTTCGGCCTCGTTATTTGGGAAATTTTAAACAAACTTCTGTGCCTCCCGTTTGGTTGGATCCATTGGTTGGCCGGGGCTTACCACGCTTTGGATTGGCGTAGTGACGAGGATTAGGAGCTTTATCCTTTCACCACTGCCACCACCTCTACTACCGCCACGAGTAAAAGCTTCCGCCGCCTTTCTCACACTCCTTACTCTCAGCAAACATATAACCCGTACCACCCCAACGGTGTTCCTAATTACTACCATCATATTCCTGTTCCCCATTGCCCAACCCTCATCTGCCTTAGATTCCAATAAAAATAATGCCCGCTCCCGAGAATGCCCCTCCTCAGGACTCTTCCCTAGAGGGCTCTGACCACGGTGGGCCGAGCCTCCGTGCTACTGGTGTCTCAGGCGTCGAATGGGACGATTCGGATCGGCTGTTCGATTCCACTGGAGACCTTCTCTCTTCGTCACCTGAAGATGACCACGCGGACAAAGATTTTCTCCGAGGCGGAGACGAAGAGAGGAAGTCTGCTTTCTACAATTACAAACAGGAAAAGACTTTGAAGCAAACGGACGCAAAGATGTTTTATCAACAGCAGCAGCAAGCAAATAGTGGTTGGAACTCCCCTGTAATGCGTGCTTCTACCGGGAACTGGGCGGGTCCTAGTGGCGGTAGTGGTATTGGGAACCTGAGTAGAGCTGGAAGTGTTAGATCTTTTACATCCTCTCACCAACCGCCCCATCTCCACCATTCGCACCACCAGTACCTAGGACCAGCTGCCGGAGGCTCTACCTTAAGTATTACTGCATCAAGAAACTTTAGTAACACTACACCAGCACCAGTGGGAATGGCTTCACTTGAGAGACCTAAAGAGCACGAAGGTGTGCAAGCGCCTGAGATGAGCCGCTTTGATCCTCATGGCGTCGTTGCTAGCATCACCAGGCAGAGGGGAGACTTTATTAATCCACAGGGAGAAATGCTCCCCGAGCCACAGGGAGGGTACATGGGTGGTGAGTATAGATTCTTTCCTAGCACTGCGTTTCGACCCCCAATGTCTCAAGAATCCCCAATGTCTCAGAATCAGTAGACATGAAAATAATCTATATACTTTTGTGTTCATAGGAGATCCCGCTCTCTCGGCAGAGCTTTCGACCATCTACACTAATGTTCAGAAAATCTTGGATATACGCCATAAATATTTGCGAGTATCGCTGCAGGGGCATGCTGACAACCCTAAAGACGACCCTGGCTGGAGGATTTATCCACTCCCACCACCTCCTGTCTGGGTCGAAGATGGAACTCCTCACCCACCGACACCAAAAGGCAGTGGAGGGAGTGCACAGGAGATTGAAGGAGCTAAGAAAGGGGCAAACGCAACAGCTCAGAAGGAAGCTCGAAAGCCTGGACAAGATATTGGGGAGGATTTTGTCTTCGAGGAATGTGAGATCCCCGGGGAGGATGAAATGGAATTTAAGAAAGATGACCATGGTGTTTTCCAGGTGTATGAGAACAAAAAAGGTAAGCCCCAGTTCTAGCCGATTTGATCTCTACAACATCCTGACAACTGGCCATATTGCAGCTCTGGATGCCGGGATGCCTGTCGTGGCTATTCCTACATTAAGGGAGTATTATATCGATTTGGATAAGGTTCTTGACATTTCGAGCGATGGCCCAAGCAAGAGCTTCGCCTTTAGACGGCTGCAATATCTTGAGGGCAAGTGGAACTTGTACACTCTACTGAACGAGCATCAAGAAATGGCAGACTCCAAGGTAAGCAGCTGGGTAGAATATCCGCATTGAGACTTGAATCTGAGCGTGCCGTGGTTTTAGAGGGTACCCCATAGAGATTTTTACAATGTGAGGAAAGTTGATACGCACGTCCACCACTCTGCTTGCATGAATCAGAAGCATCTCCTGCGGTTTATAAAGCATAAGATGAAGAGATGCCCGGATGTGAGCACCCTCCTCCTCTTGTTTCTGGAACGTATGTTCTGAGGGCAAGGGAAATAACTGGGTAATAGGAAATAGTCCTATTTCGGGACGGGAGGCACCTTACATTGGCTGAGGTATTTTCTAGCATCAATTTGACTGCATATGACCTTAGTATCGACACCTTAGATATGCATGTAAGTCACGACTGCCTACCGATGGGCTAAAGCGCCAATAACTGGAGTTTTTTATTCGGCAATTATTAACCTTTAGCGGGAGGCAGGCCCATACCGACTCATTCCATCGCTTCGACAAATTCAATCTTAAGTATAATCCAGTGGGGGAATCTCGCTTGCGAACCATTTTCCTTAAGACGGATAATGATATTAAGGGCCGCTACCTTGCTGAGATTACTAAGGGTCCGTGCTTGATGAAACGCATTGCCCTTTATCGCGTACTAACTGCTGAGGAATATAGAGGTTTTCCAGGATCTCGAGGCAAGTAAATACCAAATGGCTGAATATCGCATTTCGATATATGGGCGCGCAGAAGACGAATGGGATAAGCTAGCAGCATGGGTGGTGGACAACAAATTATTCTCACACAATGCTCGCTGGCTGATTCAGATTCCACGCCTCTATAATGTTTACAAGTCTACTGGTCTTATCAATTCCTTTGATGAGGTGGTTCGCAACATATTCAAGCCACTTTTTGATGTAACAAAGGACCCGTCATTGCATCCCAAGCTTCACGTCTTCTTGCAAAGAGTAGTCGGCTTTGATAGTGTCGATGATGAGAGCAAGGCTGAGCGGAGGACCTTCAAGAAATTCCCATCTCCGCCGAAATGGACTTTTACGTCTAACCCACCATACAGCTATTGGATTTATTACTTATTTGCGAACACGGCATCCTTGAATGTCTGGAGAAAACAGCGTGAGTTCAATACATTTGTCGTGCGTCCGCATTGCGGTGAGGCGGGGGATACAGATCATCTGGCTGCTGCAGTGCTTTGCTGTCACTCAATCAGTCATGGTATCTTGCTTCGTAAAGTCCCTCTCCTGCAATACATCTTCTATCTTGATCAGATAGGAATTGCGATGTCTCCACTTTCAAACAATGCGCTCTTCCTTGCATACGACAAGAATCCTTTCCTGTCATACTTTAAGCGGGGGCTAAACGTCTCGCTTTCTACGGATGATCCGCTACAATTTGCATTCACTAAGGAGCCTCTCATCGAAGAGTATTCTGTTGCAGCGCAGATCTACAAACTTAGCGCTGTGGATATGTGCGAGTTGGCTAGGAATAGCGTCCTCCAATCTGGATTTGAGGGAGCTATCAAAGCGCGGTGGCTCGGAAACGATTACCATGTGCCGGGACCTGAAGGGAACAACATGGATAAGTCCAACGTCCCCAACATTAGAATGGCTTTCCGGCACCAAACATTGAGCGAAGAGCTGAAAATGTGAGTATCTTCCCTCACTCGGCGAGGGACGTGCTGACCTGGGATAGGCTCGAGCGCTACACCTCCGCCCAGGTTGTGGACAGCTCTGGTGCAGCTAGTTCTCAGGGCGCTGCATTAGCCGGCAGGCTCGCGCTTCCGGGAACGCCATTCCAAGTCTCCCGTCCTCACTCGCCAACAACAAGTATGCAAACAAACCCTACTTCAGTGCAGGAGCCTCCTTTGCAAGGTGATATTCCGTCACCAACCCAGTGTCCGATATCACTGGGCTTTTCCAAACCCCCTGCATCCATTCACATCTATGACTTCCAAGGTCAGAGTGCTTCTCCAAACCCTCTGCCTCCGGGAGTGGAGTCTCGTGACGGTTACCCAGGCTTCCCTGTCTTGGTCAGGTCCAATACCATCGGCACCGCCACGGTATTGAGGCATCATACTGGTGGCAGTTCAGGAAGTCCCGGTGGCTATGGGGATTACCACATCAGTGGTTCGGAGCCCAGAGTCTGGCCGGGTGTCATAAGTAGGCGCCAGACAAGTACTTCTGAGAAGGACGGCACAAGCAAGGGGGCTGAAAATGAGGCGAAGGGCGGCGACCATGGGAGCGTTGCTGGTGGTTAAGGTTCTGGGTTGGTTTCTTTTACAGTGTCGTCTGGCTGTTTTGGTGAGCGTTGGCGTCCGTTTTTGTGGCAGAGATAATTGGATACCTTATTGTTTTATAGGAGATTGGACTGGTTCTCATAGATGTGATTGTCAGTGAGATACGAAATCACATCTCGCAGTAGTTATTTGCGAAAAAAATGGGTGCAACGAAGGGCTGCGCCAACGAGATTCGCGCACCCTAAATTGTAGCTAAGTTGAACCAACAATTTATCCTTGCCTGTCATCTCGCGGACTGTATGCGCTAGACTACGGCACTAGTACCGGTAAACATCTCCTTCCATCACCAAGCTTCTGGCCGGGAAAAGCAAAAGGAAAGAAGGAAAAGAAGCAATACCAGGTGCAATACTATTGATACTCAAAGCAACCCCAAAACGCCGGTGTCCGAGTTTTAATTGATTTTTCGGAAGAAAGGAAGGGGAAAGAGGAAAAGAAGTAAAGAGTAAGGAATAAGATGGAAAAAGAGGAAGAAAAAAGGAAGAAAGAAAACAAGAAAGGAGGTAGTATAATAACGAGAGAAGAAAAGAGCAAGTAAGACCACATGACCCCACGCCCACCGAGCATTCAATTAGACTACATCCCTATCCCGACCAGCAATGCTGCGGCACCGAAAAAAACGAAGGGGGGAAAGAACAAAATGAAAGTGAAAGATGGGCAGGGTGAAGTAGAGCAAACTAAAGTATATACAGCAAAACCAATCCTCATCCTAACTTAAGGATAATAATACGTTGCTAGCCACTTTTACTTTCTTTTTCTTCCTTCCAGTTGATCGATCCGAATTTACTTAAGGACATCCTCCATCTCGACCATCTCATCGTCATCGTCAATCTCGATGACCTCCTGACCAGCTTCCTCACCAGTGGATGCAGCGAGCTCCAACTTTTTCTTGTCGTCTGTATTCTTATACTCGCTCTTGAGCGACCACTTTCCTGTGAAGGGGCCGTTGCGGTCCATTTTTGCGATCTCATCCAAGGTTTGTTTGAGGTATTGCTCTGGCTGGAATAATCTCTCGCGGATGCCGCGCATGGACCAATATTCATGCTCTGCAAAGAGGGAGAAGAGAGCCGTGAGGAGTTCTGAGTGAGGCATACGGGCGGCTTTGTTGTCTGTTGTTTTTCGTACTGCTTGTGTGGGTTTCTGCATGATGGGTTTAGATGTCTGTGTCATAGAATAGAGTGGCAAAAATGATAGTTTGACTACTGTACTTACAACGAAGCCCGCAAAACTCTTTGCTGTGGCACCAGTGGTGCCGGGTGCAAGGAGATTACCGCCAGCAGCATTGGAATCGAGAACCTGAGTAGTGACTCTCGGGGCATCTGCTTGCCGGAACTTAGATAGCTGGAACCGTTTGTACTCTTCATTCACAACAGGAGACATGGAGCATTCGTGGCGAACGGTTCCAACTAGCGAAGTCCTCTCTAGACACATTGTCAACGCCTGGGGAAGGAAGAAACCAACTAATTATCAGGAACCATACTTGGAATAGCTTTCCGAACATATGGCTGATATCTCTGCTTCCCCCAATTACCCTTCCCACCGCCGCTACCTCCACTATTGCTCTCCCGGTCACGGTGCTGGTATAACAGCCTCGCAGGAATCGCCGGTTCGCCCTCCTTCACGCCGCCGGTATTCAACTTGCTCGAAAATCCCGGCATATCCTTCTCTGTAAAAACAAAAGTGTTGTTGACCTCCATATTGGTTATCCTCAAATCATACTCCGTAGGGATCTCTCCGTTCGCCTGATTCTTCTCAAGTGAAAGTTTGAGCTATGGGAAAGCGTCACCACTAGTCAGCCAGGAGAACAAAAGTATATATAAAAAAATAAAGCTACTCAGATGACAGAATTGATTTTTGGTTTTTTCTTTCTTGATTTTCTTTTACGCACATTGCTAGTATCCTTTGGATTAACCTTCACAACACCCAACACAATCTCCTCATTATCGTCAATCTCATTCCACCGCTCAGCGACAAAGCTCGGGAGCTTCACTAACCACACCGCCTTGTCCCCCTTAGACATATCCAGGTCACCGGCATCTTCATATAGTTCGTCATCATCAACGTCCGAGACTTCAGCCTTGATATCTGCATCTTCGATCTTGACGTCTGGGTCGGGCTTGATCGCTGGGCCGTTGGTCGCCATTATTTTCTTGCGTGTATGGGTGTATATGACCCCGGGAGTGCGTCCGATGGAAAAAAGGGGAAAGGGTATAGGTCTTCTTCCTCTACGTCTTAATATCACTCAAAAGACTAAGCCCCCTGTGCAACAAAGGGAGACGGAAGCGAGCTCTTGGAGACGATCTTTGTTTGGCAAGGAGGTGAGCGACGGCGTCAGGCTGTTTGCAGGGTTGGTGGGTGAGGGTAGGAAGGATGGGGTTGACGCGGTTGGGTTGGGTTGGCTTGAGCGGGTGCATGTGTTTATGTTCATTCGATAAGCCAGGGCCATTCCGAGAGTTTCGCCTAGCAGCCGTATTCGTCATACTTTTCCTAGCCTTTAGAAGCACATACAATACCGGTATCATACCGGTAGTCGCACCTAGATGCCAAGAATTCGGACCTCAGAGGTCTCGTTACTACTTGTATGGGCGCTCACTACAGCAAAACGCACTCTGCAGTAACTTCACTACTCGAGTACTCGTAATTCTCTGACGTTTGTGAACACGACTGCTATTGCATACACCAAAATGTTGAGGCTCCGGCCTACTTTTTGCATGTATGCAATAGCAGTTGTGTTCACAAACGTCAGAGAATTACGAGTAGCGTGGCCATAAGGCACTGTTCCATAGCCAGGGATTCATTGTTGTGTAGAGGTTCATTATCCAAGTGCAACTGTACCACGTGACCAACCTTGCTGCACCCGTTCTTATCAAATCTCGATCGACAGACTAATACACCTTCATCAAATTTAATAGTCGCCAATTCTCCGCACACTCAGGTGTGTTGAAAACTATTCCTGATGATCTCACACAAATCTCTGTGGAGACAAGGGTTACTGTGTGCTTTCTGATTTCTATGAGTCCATCAAAGCACATGCTTGGCTTTAGATCCCTGTGGAGTTGGAGCTCTATTGCCTACTGCCTACCTGCCTCCTGAGTTGGGCAATTGGTATGATATAATACCCTGGTGGTGTTTGTACGATGTCATAAACACTGGTTTGCGGAGAAATTCACAGATAGTCACTCGAGGCCGATTCCCAGTTCTCAGCGCCTGGGGCTAGCAACTCGGACGATCAAGCAAAATTGAAACTACAGTGACGTAAACAATAAACCAAGTAGCGCCCGCCGCTTCTACCCTAGCCTTGTGAGCGCTGATCCGCATGCTAACAGAAGCACTGATCTAGGGTGCAATTAATCAATTAATTCTTTATCCATACGCTTGCTAATAAGAACGGTTTGTCTTCTAAGCTATCATCGCAATCTGAAACTCAGAAATCCATAGGCCTAGCTATTCTTTCTCCTGGGGGAACGATCGGTGCGGAGATGGCTCCGGACCCGCTTTAACCAGGCCCCCACCCTCTTGGGCCGGGCGCCCTCTGTCCGAGCGCCGCTCCCACGGCGGGCACTGGAACTTCGGAAGCGACCTGAAGATGGCGCAAAGTATGGCGAATACCAAAAGTAGCCAGCCAATAACGGCAGAGATCACTATACCACCTATTTTCCCACCCGACATTTTCCTATCCGGCGGTGTTTTCCTACCCTGTGATGAGTTCCCAATACTGTAACGAAACGCGTCACGTAAAATATCCTCTGCCCAACCGCTCTGTGGATCCACGCGTTGAAGGTGGAATTCTGCATTATTGCGCACGAGTTCCGGCGTTTTGTATACTGTTCCAGGGGTGTAGCGTGAACCCCACTGACGATCACATTAATATGTTGGTCCTTATCGGATTAGCAGGATACTTACAGTCATTGTGTTCATGTCTAGAACTTTAATTAATTCAGGATCGCAGGACGCATTTGTTTCCACGTGGGCAGATGGCGGGTAACCGCCAATTACCAATAATTGGCTGCCAACTGCATTACAAGTGTGAGAACGCATTCGAACCATGCTGTCAGGCATCTCGACCCGGGTCCAGCTGAGGCATTGTCGACAGTCAGTTTGAAACAATGTTTGGCTAGGGAAAGGAAACGAACATAAAACTTGGCATGGTCAAGACCCAGGTGTCTGGAGCAGCGTCTCCAAGCGGATCGATCAACATACCGCCATGAACCCAAAGCCTATTTGATTTCCGAAAGTTAGAATGGAAGTCTTGAGGATTGGGAACGTAGAGCGTACTCCCAGGTTTTTGTTTCATTACTATAGACTGTTTGCCCGCAGAATCTAGTTCTAGAAACAGGAACTTCCCCGTTGTAAAAGGTCGTGGATTGGTTTATCCACTTTTTATTATTAAGGTCGTAGAACATAACATATCGGAACGAAAGCTGGGTTGTTAACGGTGAGAGGAGTAGGTACTTTTGGCGAGGTAAAAAACTTACGATGGAGCCGTGCTCATCATTAATAGCCTCATCGTCCTCGATGGGAACTCCGCCGGGGGCCGTCTCAGCCATGAGAGCGATCAAAAACCCATCTTTTTTTCCAATTTTAAGGTGGTTGGCAGACCCGTGCCAGTAGGCCATTCCTGTCTCGCCGAACGACTCATTTGTAAGTGCGCCTGTTGTATGGTTGTAGACTAACATTCCTGAGAGTGGAACTGCCAACCCGTCTAGGGCGTCACTTGCTGAACGCGGAGTCCAGAGACCTCTACAATTCAAGTAAGCTGGCTGTTTGGGAGGAAGGCTGGTGACAAACCCAATATAGTAGCTCTGATTCGTATCTGGAACGGAAACGGCCGCACCGCCAAATCCGCGCTTGAAATTGCTCTTATCGCTCAGCAGATGAACTTCTGTCCATGTGGAAGTCTCTAGGTCGTATTTCCAGATGCTGTACGGCGGGATATCCTTCTTTTCAAGCCAGTAGGAGGAATTTCGCCAACCGTCAGCATCGTAGAAATGCCCCCCTTGCATGAAGATCGAGCCCTGGTTTGAGCCTTCCCAGAGGCCAAAACGGTTGACCACAGGAACCCCCAACGGTTTCTTGGATTGAGATATTGGAATAAAATCCCTGGAGGTGAAGGGCTTGCTGAGGTCAATGACGACAGTTCGAGGATCTCAATCGGTGTGTGAGCCTCCGGAAAATCACGACTGGGAAGAAATGGAACTAACTCAGTTCTAAAATCTCAAAGAGGTCGCCATTCCGTTGGTAATTGAATTTTGCCATGCCTCCGTCGAAGATGAGCAGGTCTTTCCCCTTATGATTGACAATAATACCTTCGTGTTGGAAATTAGAATCAGCTTCTCACAAAGTAGAAGAAGAAGACAAACTCTCATGCGCGAGCAGACGACATCTGGAATTTGGGCCCCAATCCCAAGTCTGTTTTTCGATATCAGGTTCGACAGTCTTCGCGCCTAATATCTTAACTGTCCTATTTGTCTGTGCGAGCGCCGGTGAAACCAAAAATGCTGCCCATAGGGCACGAGTGAAAAACATCGCTTCAAATCACGATATAGATATCTACCGTAGCTCCCCAAGCGCAGTCGCTAGATTTTTCAGGGGGTAGGGGTGTGGATATCCAGCTTTAGCCTCCGGTATTAGTATGATGGCAAAGGCCTCAAATAGCCAAAGAGAAAATCCATCCCCCCCCCGAATTTACCATTCGACAGCGAAAAACAAGCATCAGGGCGCCGCCGTACTTGTGCGCCTCACATGAGTACAGTACCGGTAGTTGTACAGCAAGTAGTTGTTGGCGGCTGCCTGGCTGAGCCAACTGACTTCAGCCCCCGGTTTTCAGGGCTTGGATGTAGGTATCCGGTAGCGTCACCAACCACACCGATTAGGGGAAATACGGTACTTAAAAAGTGACATTTGAGTCGAAGATTTTTCTCCAAGCTCGGTAGGATTTCTCTCGTTATATGGGGTTTTTGCATTGGAAAATTGGCGCGAGTGATCGTGGATGATTATGTTGCGATGGAGATCCGGTCGCAAGGTTCAGTACGATATCTCATCTGTTATGGTACTTGTACCTAAACAAAGGGGACTACCGCCAATCCAGGCCTACGGCCCTAGGAACGGCCGAAGGCGGGTTTAGCACGGATTTTTCCATGCAGGCTGGCGATGGCTGCTGTGCGACATCCAAAGCAGTCGAAAGGAGTCCGGGATGGGCCTAATTTTAGCCATGTGGGGTTAAGTGAAAGGATTTTGGTGTGAATTTGAGGGCAAAAGGCTCTTGCTTCGGCGTGCTGGTGTCAGGCGGACCTTGCCGGGAAATGCGGTACCGGCAATCTTAGACAGGAACACCCCACGCTTGATGCGGTAAGTTATCGCTCGGAGATGCAAACTGAGAGCCGGAGTATCTCCTGGGCTGGCAAGACATTGAAAATTTCGACCCACCCCTGTCAATAACTAAGACATGCTGAGTAATAGTGAAAAAAGAAAGAAGTAATATCAAAAGCAGCCCAGCCTGGAAGAGCACATGTATGAAAACACAAGAGAATAAATAAATAGAGACAGTTATAAATGAAATAGAAGCTGAAAGGGCTAAGGGGACATGAGTGGAGCTACTGTTTATGATAAAGCTCAAAACAATAAAATTGACAAAGTGCCACATTTCAAGCGGAGCACACATATCGAGTCCGATGAGATTTCTTCTCTTTAAACCGACAAAAAATACAGCTCAATCGCCTGCCTGAGGAAAGGTGTTTTAATCGATGATCACCTTCCGGGGCTGGCTTAGGTAGGGCTTTCTGATGCTTACTGGAATAAATTGTAGTTGTCTTTTTTGCATAATATGTAGAAGGTTTAACAGGGGCGATGGAAGGGGAGGAGTAGGTATATAAACTCTGAACAAGATCAATTCTGAATGCTCGGTGCCTTGCCTGAGGATGGAGAAGACGAAATAAAATAAAAGAATTGACAATTGAAGTGTCTAAAAGCCAATAAAAAAGAGGGAGCCAATTCCGCTGTGCCTTTAATTGAGTGGGATATGAGGCACAGAGTTGATCAGCTCGGTCAACTCCATTCATAAACTGGTTATAATCATCGATTACTTATGGAATAGCAAAAACTTGACGCTGTGAAGAGGGCTGGAAGGCCCGGCGGGTTATTGTTGCATTGGTACATGTTGTGCGCGGCTTCTTTCGCTCTCAATTGACATGCTCGGTAATGCGGTGAATTGTGGTCAGCATATGAACTCAGCCACTATCCTCCCATTGCAGTGCCAATACTGGGTTCTCATAGGAACCAATCTGTGCTCCCATCAGCAAAAAAACTGCCCTGCGCCCTGTTGCATCCTGTTCGCCCCGTCCCCCGAACGTTCCAGGCGCTTATAACGTAAACTCCAGTTCTGGGTGCGTCCGCCTGGGCTCGTTTCGTCCGGGCGCTACCTTTTTCCGTCCGGACGCACCGGGTGCACCCTGGCGCAGTTTGCCTAGCAACCATACCCCCAGCGCAAAACCCCTCCCCCCTGCAGCGCCGGAAGCACCCGT